>Ga0210059_1004481_pt1 | contig 22538 bp, 13 predicted proteins | sample Ectturendosymbi2_FD_188042 | JGI IMG/M metagenome (GOLD analysis project Ga0210059, IMG submission 188042) | Ecteinascidia turbinata endosymbiont from Florida, USA - Sample 2 (SPAdes) (version 2) | ecosystem: Host-associated > Tunicates > Ascidians > Unclassified | place: Key West, Florida...
GGAGAAAATGACTGCCAGAGAGGTTACGACTTTTTACTGCAATTCATAATAATAGGCCAATAGCGTATGGGGGGCCCCACGTGAAATTTCGGGGGGGGCCTCACTTACCCTTGCCACGGCACTGGGCTGAGTAATGAACAAGGAGAGCATCGGTATCTACAAAAATGGAGATACGGTTTTGCTCGAGCATAACAGCGAGCATGTCAGCATGTTTTACGATGATTCTTTGACGATTTGCATGATTTCGCTGGAATATTGTATTAAATCTTGCACTTTTAACGCAGCATTTTGCATGGATAAAACCTGCAATGGGGTTGTTAGTGTTGTAGATTCAGCAAAAAAAACTAAATAAAGAAATCCAGGTTCTAATCGAAAAACATTTCCAAAATTTTAAAACATGGTTCACCTAAGGCATCATATTTCACCTTAGCTAAGCTAAATTGTATCATATTTCTAACAGTGCATTGTATCATATTTCTTACAGTGCATACGCACTTCCTGTGCTTCTGAGTCAGAGGGCACACTTTAAATTAAGGAAGCTGATTAAAAATATTTTATTGCAAGAGTGTTTGACACTGTTAACATATTTTACAATATGATGTTTTGCATTAACATCCAGTATTTTACTGCAGTGCAGGAATACTGTTGTAACCGCTTTATGTTGCATATACCGTTAGTTATTTCGCATATTTACCTTCCGTTCAACTTACCATTTTCCAAACAATGGAGAGAAACATCTTGGTTATGCATAATAACATAAATAAAATGCAAACTTTCAAACGCCCATGCTTAACGCAAAGAGGATTTTAATCTCGATGCAAAAAAAACATTAAATGTCATTTATCTCGACTGTAATGAAATACCTTGTAGCGAGTGGTAAGTTATTAATTAGCCTACTGGATAGCAACATAGACTACGTTTTTGTCAGTGGTTGCAATTGTATGTGAACCTGCATTCACGCATCTGCAGTGACTGTGGTTTTCCAATTAAGGATGAAACTTTCGGGCAAGTATTGAAACTATGTAGCCAACAAAGAGCAAATCGGTGCTGTCTGGAGATTGAGTGTTGAAAAACATAACTTTGGTGCTGTCCAGATTGACTTAAAATGGAAACCCAGCAAAGGGAAATAAATGGTTGTAACTTCCAGGTGACAAAAATATGATTTTATTACATCTTTATTATATCTGTAAAACAAGATATCGTGACACTAATGCAGCGTCTCATTACACTCACGTGACAATCGTATTCAACTCTTACGAATGGGCTTCTGTTTTGGCGCAGGAAAGGCGGAAAGTAGAATCGTGTCAAAGTTCCAAATCTGTGCAATGAAAGTAAATAGTGACTGGTCGCTTTTGTCCTTACGACTGAGGTATTGTGAACACATGTGTTAAAATTTAAGCAAAAGCAAAAAAACTTTCCATGTCTATTAACCACAACAATCAATCATAATGGTAAGGATCTTACTTCTCAAAGTGATTTTTCAGCCTTTCCTTGGTATACATGTAAAGAGGAATGTTGCTGCAGAATAAACTTTTTTGCAGCCTTGTAGCTGTGGTGTTAATCTCTTCAGCAATCGGTGGGTATTTTTCACCAGGAGTCCCTGCTGGTTGGTCTGTTTAACGTAAACATTACCATATGACAAACTGAAACAACAAAGTAATAGCTCAATAACTCTCAAAACCTGCAAATATTTTATGTTTCTTGTAAAATTGAGAGTCGATTTTAACCCGGTAAAACAATATTGAGTCCCGATAGTTAGTTCTGCGGTAAGACAGATGAAATATTTGTTTCGTTTGGTATGAGCGCAAGGAGAGGGCAGTGACGCGCAGCTGAAGAGTGGAAAAACGAACTCACCGAAGGGCCGAGATTCCTTACGCGAAAATGTTATTCTCAGAAAGAGGTTCTTGACTTTTTAACTGCTATGCAGTAAAACAACCGTTATCCACGCAGCTTGTAGATTTCATATATCTGCTTTTCAGGGGCCTATATTAAGTGTATGCATTTCATCGACCATGTACCTGCTGGCCGCAAGGTGCCATCGGAATTTAACTGTTTTATTGGTGCAAACTCTATTTTATCTGGCGTTCAACCTTGAACAGTTTGTTTTCTGTGGTGAGATCAATTGTTCTCCACCCTCTCTTTTTTCTCACTTACTGTACAACATTTAAAAATGGATGTTAATTTTTGTTTGAAATTCGTTATAATTTCTGCATGATTTTTGAGGAAGTTTCCTGATGGCGCTTGTTCCTGAATTGCACGTTAGAAGGTTAGCAAAAAACTCTATCGAACACTTGCTTTGCAAACTATACAGCTTCATTTTATCAGTGCTTTTGTAGAGAATTCTGATCGTTGCGGGTAGCTGCAGGGTAGCCGATGCACTACACCTCAACCGTGACCTTCACTTGCTACTTAAAATTTTTGGCAATTTAAGTATTTACCAAACGTTTTCAGGCAACTGTCAGAATAAAATAACTCCCATGACTGGGCTGTTGAGATTGAAACTACGTTGTCACAAAAGAGTCTTTTCAAGGCGTTTTGAGAGAACAAAACATCTCTATAATTTTCAAAACGGTCTCTCAAAATACAGTAGAGCTCGCTTGACGACCACAATCAAAGTACGCTAAAACCTTGCTTTACATCCATACCGGTATAGATAAAATAGTTGCAGTTTCTTATGATGTGTTAGCGGTCACTAAGTCAAAACCTAAAAAAATCTTGGTCACAATTTTCTATGGTGGATCTGTTGAGTAAAAGTTTGAAGCTGCCAACGTACACAAAAAAGAAATTTACTGAAGTGTTTCAATAAATCAGGGTTATACGTCTGTTTGAAGCATAGGAGGATATTTATGTCAAGATGCAGAACAATTATGAAGTCCCAAAACGTTTAAAAACAAACTGCAAGAAGTCTTTCATAAAACACGTAAACCGCTTAGGCATCACGACGCACTGAAACGTCTAAACCAATGTGGTCCAACTACAGGCCCGCGCGCCACATGTGAACCGCGGATAGAAATTTTTAGGCCCGCGAAATTTCTCGGCATTGTTGTGTATATGTCACAGTAGGTAATTTTAGTTAGAACAAGCATAACATCTTTTTAATAAAAATATACAACACCGACGGCGTTAGACTACTTGACTGTAAAGCGATTCTGGAAATTAGTCAGCAAAGATTGGCTTCCCAAACTGTAGATTTCGCACAAAAATTCACTCAATATATGGAGCACAGTTTCTGCGTGAAGCAGGTCGAATCTAAAAACAGAAATCGAATTGCACACGAAACACTGGACAACAGTCTCAGACTTGCTGCAACTAACATATTGGGCTTGATACAGGTACGATAGTGTCAGAGAAATCTCCACCACAGGCATCTTACTATTAGAGATTTGTAATAAATTGCTATTTGTTGTTGTGCAAAAATTTCAATGACGCACTCACTTACCTTCCCTTTTCAATTTTAAATCGTGTGACTCTGTCATTTTACACATCTTTTTGTTGGAAGTGGTCCACAAGTTTTTGTAAAAGGCCTGCAGGTCATAACTAGTTGGACCACGTTGGTCTAAACGATTTGGCCAAAATAACAGTAAGAGTCAAATTCTTTCCGATCCTGTTGAGTCTTTCACGATCGTTCAACCCTTCAAGGACCGCAAAACCACTACAGTCGCACTGACTTTATTGATTCATAACGTGCCGTCCGATAGAGCTAGAGAGCTGTTAAACCCCTCTAAAAAGCATAAAATCTCGTAGTTTCAATTTGTTTTAATCCGGGCACTTTGGATTTGAACTTTTTTTGGAGTGATGTTATAAGTGGGTGAGGGTCAAGGGATTTTTGGATGACGTTATCAGGGCTTGAAAAAAATTAAAGGGGCAATTTTTTTAAATAAAGAAGGCGAAGATCCCGATGTTTACAGCCCTTGACTGGCCTTCTCGCGTTTGTGGTTGGCAATTTATGGTAAAAAAATCCCTTAATAAATCCGTAGGGGATTAGTTAATTAATCTGTAGTTGTTTCCAGAGATTACGCAAAAAACTTATACCGAATCTTGCATCACTCAAATCCTACCAACATCAGAACGCGGGGTCGCTCTAACATAACATTTATCACAAAAATGTTGTGATGATGTTACCGAAAAAAAAAATTGAATAGTAAATATTTTTCTTGAGGAAACTTTTTCAGTGTAAAAAGCCATAAAGCCAAACGAATTTTTAAGGCCAATTAACATGAAAAATGGCCAGAGAAAAACGGCCAGATTCTTTTAATTTACCCTAAGAAAGGCCAACCTGGAAACCTTGGTGGTGGACATTGGACAACCCTCTACCACACCATAGGTTAATTTAAAGTTTGTTATATTGCGTGATCAAATTGCTTATTGACAAGCTGAAAAACAAGTAAAGCCTGACACTTGTAATTCCTGTGTCTAACCTGTGGAGATAATCTTTTTTCTGGAATACCTAGATATATTTTTGATAATAAGCGTATGCAAAAGTGGCCACAAGGGTTGTACTGCTGAGCAAGCAACTTAAAACAAACATACCTGAATATTCACAAGAGACGTCTTACTTACAGTCTCAATATAAAAGATGCGCGCTAAAGGCTTAGCAGGCGATGGCAGCAAAGAAGCCTAACAGTGGTTGGGAGCTCGGTGCATGCGCAAAAGCGAAAAATCAGATAGCATTAGTGAAATGCCACTAGCGAAAGACCACCGAGTCGCACAGTACAAAAGTGCAAGTGCAAATAGTCTTCTGCCCTACCGCGTGGGTTAACAGTTCAAATGAAAACAGAGAGATGGTGACTCTCGATAACTGTGTAATAGTTGCTCAGCAGTCATCAAAAGCGCACAAAATTATTCATGTTAACACCGAATACTCCTGAAAGAAACAGATTAAGTGCAGTGCCCACCAATTGTCCTTGATTGATCTCACCTTGCATCATTGTCAAATAGGACACTTGGCATAGGATCGCAATGCAGATTGCACAGGCCTCTTCAACAGTGAGCCAACTAGCGCTGAGGCGCTGACATTAGGTGGGAGTAAAAACACAGAAGTGTTGTTGAACAGCACTAAGCAGAAGGTAAAGTACATTTGGCACGCAAAGCTCTGTACTTCAATCTGGGTAGGCAAGAAATAACAGAGGCAGCCCACTTTTCAAAAGTTTATATACAGTGGAAAAATATCGGGCATGGCCAGCCGGGGAATAGGTGAAAACGAAAAGGTGAAGCATGATTCCACTACACAAAGGTTCTTTTTGTAGGTGTTGTTGGAATCGCCGAGATGTGATTTCATTTAGTGCAGTACGAAAAATAACAGCCAGCAGAGAAAGTCGTGGAGAACTGCTGGGCGATCAGGTCATGAAAACCGCGTCGCATCGTAATTGCACTCTTCAAGTAACTTTGATAGAATTTGAACAGGTTCTACAGGGCAGGAAATGGGAGTTAGTTTTTACATTGCAAAGCCATTTTGTTGATTTCATTCACGATCATTAACCAGACTGTTCTCTGCAGTATAATAAAAACGAGTGTCAAATATGAGGATTCACAGCACTTTGTAAGTAGAAATCTACGAACAGTGGGTAGGCTACTGCAATTCACCAAATTGCAACTGTAACCCATTCCACAAACTTTTATGCCACATTTTATGCTACTCCATGTGTTCCATTATGAACTGAGGAAATCATAGCCACATAACTGGGAGACAAAGTTCAAAGTGTAGCCTATACTGAAGTCATCCACTTCCAATATTAGGCTACATATTTTGCAGAGGTTGAATCACTCTACTATACCAAGGTGTAATGAAAACCTATTAAATCAATATTGGGGTAATAGTCCTTCAGCCCAATATCTGATGTCTTGTAACCTACCGAATAATCTTCCAGTTTGCTCAACCGATTAAATTTTGCTGATTGTTTCCCAAACTAGGTGTAGTTAGCCTACAGGCGGAACTATTAAATAAATTAATGCGTCACTTTTGCTACATATTAGCTTGAATAGGCTAATCTGTTCCACGGTAGTGGTTTTAGCATCAAACAAGTACAGAAAAGGTTGCACAAGACTTAATACAAACCACCCAACCTCTTTTCCGCTCGAATCCCTTATTTTCGGATTCCCAACCTACCTCTGCTAGGTGGATTCGTTGAATCGGGTATGGCTGAAAACATGCGCGCTCAAGCAGCTCGATGAGACACTCACGGTCGTACTTGAGTGATTTATGGGATTCCCAACCCAACACGATAATAGTGCAGTTTAAAGAGGGTAACTGAAGGTATCCGCGGATCCGTCAGACAGCTCCGCACATTTTGAGGTAGGTCGCGCCCACCTCTGATGTCATTGTGACGTCGTTTCTTGGGTAAAACCGTTTTTCGTGTAGGCGACAGGACCTAGTTGCGTCCATTTAGTAGGTAGGCTACAGAGCCCAAACAAAACACATTGGAAACAAACTTTCAACATAAAAAATTTTTGTGAAGACCTTACCTTTGCAGTGGTGATCAAAAAGTTGACGCTTCCTTTGTTGGGGAGTCCAAGGGGGCAAAAACCACGGATTTCAGGGGTATTTTGAGGTTCAAGTCACTTTTTTGCCAGTCAGCACCCACCACCCCCACCAAAGTTCCAGAAATGGTGTATTTGGGTGTCTTACAACATCGCACCAAATTTCAAGCCAAAATATTGACAGGAACATTTTATTTCGGAATAAAATCAAAATATCCACTAGGTGAATGAGTAGTTTTCAGGGTCTATTTTTGGACATAAGTTCCCAACCCTTTAGGCTAGCAGCCTACCCAAGGTCCCTAAGCTTCAGAATAGCTCCTAGAGCATTTTAAGCCACTCAGCACCTCACTAACGTTAGTGTGGGGTTCTCTGGACCCCAAACATTGATCTAGATGTCAATTTTTCCACTCTCCACTTTTGGACACGCAAATTTTCCCCCCGAAACGACCCAAATCGACTTTTTTTCGAAAGGATCCTGTTTTCGAGTATTCCGGCGGTCGGCGAAGTGCAAAAAACGGATCGAAAGGTTAAACGGGATGCGGGGAACGTGCTTTTCGGTTTTCTCAGAAAATGTCGTAAAATTTAGTACGGCAACTTCACAAATGTGAATTTTTCTAAAAAATTTCAAATGTAAAGCTATGTTTTTGTCAAGTTCAGTTGATTCCTTGCTTTCTCCCGCACCCAGAGCCCGATCCATTCAGGAGTTATGGCTGATCATTGCTTCTGCGCCAAAAATTTGGCCGGAGCGGGACTTAAAGGGCAATCAACACTCGTCAAAACTCACCGAAATTTGATGTTTACACAATTAACAAATAAACAACAGCTAAAACAACACGGAAACAAATTTTACTAAAAAATATGAAAGACGCGTAGTGACGAGCGGTCGTGGACTCTACTTAGATGTCATTGCAAGTTGCTAGTCAGTCCACCTAATTCACTTGACACGGCAACCGGAATAGATAAATACAAAGCTGTAATGATCTGAAAACAGGATTTTGTGTTTATTGCTAATTGCAATGTAACATACCATAATCTCTTTCAGAAGTGTTGTTGCTTGCAACACTGTCATTGGTGCTTGCAGCAGGTAACTTATCGGTGATCGTAAGGAGAATGGTTTGTTCTTCATATTTAAGCGCAATGATTCCTTGTTTTAACAACTTGTCAAAACCTGCGTGAGAGATATCAACACAATTGTCTGTCGCTTTGTAAAACAGTGTCCCGCTCTATCATAATTATTTATTACTTTAAGCGATATAAGCCAAAATGTAACAAAATTCTGACTGAGAATGGAAATAATGTGACGTCTGTGATTGTTATGATAAATAAATTAATCTCCAGTCAGAAGGCTTAAAAGCGAGCATGGGTGCATAGCAATGGTCTGAATTCCGTAAGACAAAAATAGGTCGGCTCCACTGCACACGAAAAAAGGTTTTATCGAAGCCCTCCATTATTAAGCAATCCAGCGCGTTGTAGAAACGATAAGCTGAGAAACGTTTTCAACAAAGTGACAAATATGCTTTTATACTGTAACAACCTGACGTTTTGTTGGACTACTAATGACAACCTAAGCTGATAGCTACAGTAGATGCACCGCTAGGCTATATTTACCGTGACATACATTGTTGCGTTCTGAGATGTATTTCCACAGCAGATTCGTTTGAAGGAAAGCCAGAATTCGGCAAAAAATCTATACTCCGCAGTCCATCCGGGTCTTTGAGAAATGCTTCTATAAGTTGTTGAACGTTAAACAGACCATATCCGTTAGGTAGCCCACAAACATACAAAGTATATATTTCCATACTGTTCCCACTGTCAACAAATATTGCAAAGTAAGATCAATGCCAATATCTCTACAACAGTGGTTCCCAACCTTTTTTATCTCGCGACCCCATTCGGAAATATTACATAAGCGCTCGGCCCCAGTCACTACCCACAATTGTAAGGGTGTTTAAATCAGTGGCGTAGCCAGCCCAAACTTTTTTTGGGGGGAAATTGGAGGGGATTTTGATTCTAGGCGAGCAACAGCATTTTGTTTACGATACCGCCTCTCAAAGCACAAAATGACTAGATATGCTAAAATTTTGCGGGGACCATGGCCGCCTGGCCCCAGGCTACGTCTATGGTTTAAATACCAACCGACAAGATAAAAAACAGTATCATTTCTCCTGTTACATTCACAGTATTTACATTCCTCTACAAAACAAAGAGCACCTATGCTAATCAGTGGGACGATTGAGCTTGCATCTGTACAACTATTCTTGGGGGCGTGTTGGTGAGAACTAATCTCACATCATTCTCAACGTGCAGTCTATTCCTTGACTTTTGTTTTAATGTGGGCAAGAGTTGAAAATCCAGCCTCACAGACAAGGGTGGATATTATCATTTAGGAGCCTGAGGCAAACTCTAGAAAGGTGCCCCAAAACAATTGTTGGGTAGCCACCTTTGGCACATTTGAAATAATTGCTGCTTTATTTTGAAAAGCATATGACGTGCTTCAGATCTTATTAAATCTGGCTCTAGCGTGTGAACTGAACTACAATCAGCATTTACAGACCTTTAATAAAGTTTGAACGATCTTCAAAATAGCCTACACTAAAATACACTTATCGTGGCTGAACGAAACAACATTAAGGAAAACACATACACTCGCCACGCCGGATTGTTATCAGACATGTAACAGTTTGAAACTGTTACAACCGACGTTGTGAGTGCAACAACGAATACACGCACATCGATCAAACGCTACAAAAATGCCTCCAGGTAAGTGTGGCAACTAATGACCACAGGGTGGTTCAAACATTTTTAACAGAACAATGCAAAAACTTGTATTTTTCGCTGAGACCTTTCGGTCGGTTGTCTTGCAATAGTATTAAAATTTGTTGAAACAGTGTTCAGTACCCTACCTTTTTGGACATTGTGACCGAATTGACTTAATTTGTTTGGTCATTTCAAAATAATTTCGGTCGATGACAGGAAAACGCCAGGAATAAATTAAGTGCGAAACTCTCAAAGGGTGCCTGCGGCATCTCTGAAAAATATGGGAACCCAAGGTGAGCGTCTCTCGATCACCTCCCCTAATTTGTTTGGTCATTTCAAAAAAATTTGGTCGATGACTGGAAAAAAACAGACAAAAACTAAGTGCGAAACTCTCAAAGGTTGACCGCAGCATCTCTATAAAAAGGGGGGTCCGAGTTGTCCGTCTCTCGTCCGCCTCCTTTAATAGCCACCAAGGCGCCGACACAGGTGGGATGCAGGGGATGCATTCCCACAAGACCTAAAGTGGTGTTGCCATGACACATGATTTCATTGAAAATCATCGACAAAAATGCTTTTGTACTGCACATTACTTAATCGCTAAAGATATTAAAATTACTTATGCTAAAAATTAGTCAAAAACGTTTCTTTGTTTCATCAGTCGTATCGCTGTGATCTGTCTAATTTGAAAGGTTACACGCTGAACCTGAAAGAAATCGTGCTTGGACCGAATTTGACCACTCAGAGCTTGATTCAAAAGAAAATAACCTATACTGGCTCTTACTAACAATCCGACCCTGACTTCGCAAAAATACAAAACCATCTGCGGGCCATGTTATGTTGTTCGCCATCAGCAATGAAAATAACATAAACATCACGAAAGACCAGCAAATGATCTGCAATACCGCAGTACCCACTGATTTCTCCAATGCTTTTCAATCAAAACATATACCTCGGACAAATACAAAGACGAACCTAGCAAACTGCTTGCCGAAAAACTGTCAAACGCAAGTTTGCAGACAGGCCTGCAGGAGCTACAGGAGAGCCGGAAACCAGAGAAGTTGTCTTCGACCTCGCTATTTGAAGAGCAGTTTGGCACTGCCAAACTCCGAGCACCCCCTACCTTGACAGAATTTCGTGTGCAATTGAGGAAGCCGATAAATCATCAAGAGTAGCAAATCCCAGGAACTGTTCCTTGATTACAGCGTTAGATGTCACATAGCGGATGCAGATACACGGTTGTTCTGCATGTGAGGCGTCTGAGGTTTCGTCAGTTAGAATAGCAAAACAGTTGGATGTCAAGATTTCTTTTACTATCTGCTCCAAAATTTCGTTTCCGCACAGATCAATCACCTCATTTTGAATCCGTTTTGAAATGTACGTAGGTTTCTTCGATGCTTTACTGAAATTATGAGACAATGCAACATCTCCGCTCTGCTCTCTAAATGCAAAAAGAGCGCGAACATTTGCGTCCATTCCCACAATTGCGCTGTTGAAGTGCAATTTCCCGACGTCCCGATGCCCAGGCAGCGCTATGCCAAGTCTTCCTCAAAGAAGACTAGTTTCGATAACAGGAACCAACCTCTCCAGATTCTCAAACGCTACTTTACGGTGTTGTTCGGACAGCTGGTATGCAACATCTTCTGAAGAATCTGACAACCATTGTATAAACATTTCTGCTTTTTCTTGTGACAATGAATGGTATTTTGTAGACAAGTGATCTTTGATTTTGTCACTTATTTTCTCATATTTTTGAAATGGGGTAGTAACAAAATTTATCAACTCTGTATATTTTCCGCTGTCATTAGCTACCTCATCACCTCTAAACAAAACACAGGAAACACACAAGACGCCTTTCATAACAAAGGAATATTTGAAGCAGTCATGCTTTCCTGATAAATGCTTCATCAATAAGTAACCTTTTGTGTCTTTTTCGTGCCATAGGGATAAGCAAAGCTCAATCCTGGCTTTCTGTACTTTTGCAGTAAATCGAGATTTTTCTGGTCTGTCAAGCTGCACGGTAAATTTCGCATCCATTTATCACCTTTTTTTATAAACGCTATGGTACTATCGAAAATGACAGGATTCTTTTCTTCAGTAACCTCATTTTCTTTTACTGTGGCTAGATTGCTTGGTAAGGAAGCTTTCAATTGATCAGCTCAGTTTTTTTTAAGCCGTTTGTGGTTGTCAAAATAACACCCTAAAATTTTGGAATGACACCCTAAATTCTGAAAGCCTAGATATGGTTTTGCCTTGTATTGACGTAAAACGATTTGAGATAAGCATGTTTTCCTGCACCTGGCTATTGCAACAGACGGCTGCAATGTTTTAGGCCCACACAATTTTCTGGCGCAGAAGTTGGAAGCGAAAATTGCAAGTTTGGCATCTGTGCATCGTCATGAGCACCGCTTCGCTTCGGCCTCAATTACTATATTGCCGCAGATTTGTACAATACGGTGTACGAAGCTGCGAAAGCACTTTAATGCAATTATGGAAGTGTTTTACTGTTTTACCATTGCCATCGGCTTGCCTGCCGATGCATCAGACTACAATGAAGACAAAAGGTCGGCAGTTGCAGCGCGCATGCAAAACAAGGTGGTTGTCGAATGAGGCAACAGTGAGAGCTAGGAGTGAGATCTTGGCTATTTAGGCCGCACTGAAGCAGCTGTCAGAAAGAAAACATGATATAATGTGCATTGTTTTACTGCGACTCATAAAAACAAAAAATTTCAACATGGTGCTTTCCTTTTGTCAACATTGGTACCTCACCTGACAGAACTGAGCAAAATTTTTCAGGCGGTATGTTTTGACTTCGCACAGGTGAAAGCTTCCGTAGAAGTGTGCGCCAATAAGCTCTCTGATGTCGCTGCTAAATCCGAGCTTAAACTAATTGCGAAAAGTTTAATAGTGAATTAGGGGAACATGGAACGCTGGATGGTTTGGCTGACTCGTGTGTGTCAAGTGGCATGGCGTTTTGGAAGGGTGCCAAAAGATTAGCAAACTGATCGTTCCCATACACATAAAGGGAGACAGGGGTGAACGAACCAACTACCGCGGCATCTCTTTGCTGAGCCTCCCAATAAGAGTGCATGCCAAGACGGGAAAACAATTGAACCAAAGCTGGACGATACCCAGTGCGGTTTTGCCAAAAGTGAATGTCGTATTCAAATAATTATTCAGTATTTTTAAGGTGTGTTAGGGGACCCGATTAATCGGGTCCCTAGACTTGAAAATCGTGTCCCTAGAATCAGAAAAAATTATCAAGGGAAATATCTACGAAATTCAGTAGGACATTTTTCGGGTCAAAAAAACCTGAATCAAGCCTACCTGCACGGAAACCTGCGTTTTTGTGAAAATGAGTTATAAGTATCAGAGATAGCAGGGAAAATGGTGTTGACACCCTAAAGCTCCACCACGACACCCTTTTGAAAACCTTGAAAAAAAACACTGGATCAGCTATCATACTGCTCGCATTTGCAGCTAACTGCTCAAGCTTCGCTGTTTCTTCATTTTCTCTTGCGGACTTAGATGAGTTGGCTTGTTTGTGGAAGCTGATAAAACAGTGAATGATCGTGCTTTCTCGCTTTCGTGTTTTCATTACTTTCGTGCTTTTACTCATTACGAATTCTTTGTTTCTTTCCGTTCTCTTAATTTCGGTTGCAAAATAAACAGAATCAACCCGCTTCTTGTTCTTATTTCATCAAAATTACCTGTAATGACAAATATTATACACAAATTACTATGGGTGATGCAGACTATTCCAAACGACAATCAAAAACTGTAAGGTTCCCCACTTGAAGAGCACTGATCTAAACTGAATCCAAGCGAAGTGACAACGCTCATTTGCTACAACATACACAGCACTGCTGCACCATGCTGGCTACTGCCACTGGTAATTGTGCTGTAACAAACGTAACCTATCAATGAGAACAAGTATTATGTCGTCATGTGAACTGTCATTTCGAGTCCTGGGTGTACCTGCGCCCATGCCAGTGACTACGTCACATCGTCGTTGTGTGCCACACTGCTTGTCGGATCCGCAGCGGTGCAGCGTTAAATTTTGACCAGTTTTATCACTCAAGTTTCTTCTAAACCAGGCTTAGACTTGTATCCTCGTAAACGTACGTATGCGAAAGTGATTGTTTTACGCCAGTGGTTCTCAAACTTTTTTCGTTGCGGCGCCTTTGGAAAAGTTCGTTGAATTTGCGACGAACCAGCAATAAGAAGGCATACATAAAAAAGTTTATTTACTGATGAAACAGCACAATGAAATATGCATCATTGAATGTGATGTGTGAGCTTGCTTATTTTCATTATTTAATCGAATCTCGAAAAAATTTGTGAAACTGCCACCCGCATTTACCTCACGTTTTTTTTTTTTGTTACCTATATAAATTTGTCGAGTTTCCTGAACTTTCAGGAAATCTTCACAGGTGAGGTCAATTTAGTCTGTTTCTTGTTAGAGTAATGGACGATGGGGTCTGTCGGACAAAAAGGTCACGAATCCATTCATAGCTTGATAAATTCTCTGAAAAGTACTAAGTGACTTTCGAGGTCACATGGACGTTGCAAAAATACACTTCTTAAATTTGAAGGCAGGATTATACATTTATTTTAAAGCAAATCATTAGACAGCGGTACCAACTTAAATTGTTTGGCAGCTTTCCCTTTCATTTTATTTAGAAGTTCGATTGCAGCAAGCTGCGTTAAGTCCTTAGCAATGGTGTGAGGGATTTAAAACTTATAAATTCTGTGCGCTACTTAGTAGCATGCTTTAAAGCCCTTGGTGGGAGTGCATGAATTGTGAAATGGTGGACACTTGCCTTAAATTTTTTGCTTTCCGAGAAAAAGAAACTACCCGGTTTGTTCAAAAACTGCGCGTGTGATGATGTTAAATGACGCTGAAGTTTTTGTTAGCATGCTTTCACTGGCCAACAACCCGCTGCAAACAACACACTGAGGTTTTCCTCCCCATTTTACAAGATCAACGTGAACCTCAAATAACTGTCGTTATACTTGCAAGATTTCTTTTTAGGCCTGTCCATTTCAATAACGGATTTCCTGTACGCTTAGGTTGCAATATTAGTTTCCTGTTTACAACTGACTACTGTAAACATTTGTCTGATGCAAAGCAAATTAATATTTAACAATGCGTTTAGAAGTAAACGATAAAACACTTATAGGCAATCTACTCTCAGCATAATCGCATTTGAACAATAATAGTTCCTTAAAGTTATAACTGCAACTGAATTTGACTGCTAATAGCTCAATGAATTAAACTCACTGAATTTACTTTTGTACGACGCCCTTTGAAACTTAACACGACGCGCAGCGTGAGAATTATGGATTTACAGAATATGGTCCTGTGGAGCATTGGGTTCTTTGCAAATCGATATCGCATCCCCCCACCAAATTCGCCTGTGTCCGCTGCTGTACCCACCCCCGCTCACAGTGGTAGGTGGAATCAAATGGAAGCAGAAAACGAAAGGGGATTGAAGCAACAATTAATCACGTGCCTTGCTCTAGGCGTGACTCTCGGCTTGGCGTCTACGCCACGGTTTTAATTTGAATCGTGGCATTTGTGTGAGGCATGAGTCGGCTTGTTCGCCAACACATTTGTTCGTTGAATGTAGTTCTGTTCTAAGACCGTTTAAACTTTGAATAAAGTCTTGTATACTGTAGAAGTGTCAGTTCAGGGATAACATAGGTGTAGCAGCTGGCAAATTTTTGGGGGTGCGAAGGATCTTTGCTCAAATTTCCCAGAAAAAAACTACAAAAAAATGACCTAAAAAAACGTCTGTATTTCATTTTGGGCGACATTTTTTCAAATCAAAGCATATCAAGTGCAATTTTTACCCCAAACTTCCCCTAACTTCTCCGAAGGAAACTCCAAAAAATGACCTAAAAGTCTGCATTTTCATTTTGGGTGCCATATTTTTCAAATCAAATCACATCAAGGTTATCACACCATTTTTCCCAGATTCCCACTGATTTTGCCCGGATTTTCACCAAATCAAAACTTGTAAGGGTGAGCTGGTACCCCCTGCACCCCCGCCTCCTACACTAGTGGGGGATAATAATAGGGTTTGGGTATGATTGTTGCATAGCACACCAGGACTGCGTCAATAATTTTTTGGCGAACAAGTCACGTATTTTGAAATCATTTCGCGCAGTTTCAACTACGCTCACACGTGAATAACATAACCATTTTATTCAAAAAGTGATAACAAGATTGTTACATGGAGTTTCGATTGCAGGAAATGCAAGAGCATTATCTTCTTTAGGATGCAACCGTTTGTTTGAAGCGTGAACTGCAAATTTCACTATGTTACAAAGTTACTTTGAACGTTTATATGCACATCACCATCACTTGTTAGGCCTGCTGGTAAGATTCCGCCATCTGTCACCGATGCGCTACTTTGTGCTGGTTTCATGAGCTTGAACCATAAGCCTTTCTTGTACATCGTCCCGTCATTGTGGATAATTTGGTGACAATTTCTGACGCATAAATCTCTATGACTGTTGCACGAAACGTAATGATTGGTCAAGATGTGAACTTTGGTTAATCATTTATATCTGTGATTACGTTGTGAGTCAAAGGGATATAATTGTAAGCTTGTTTACCGGGGGTTCGACAGACTTTGATAGTTTCGAGTAGTTAGTTAAACTGTTGCAATTAAGTTTCTTTATAGCTTGCAATATTGTTTTTCGAACTTTAGCACGTCGACGCTTGGTGATTATTAAATTTGTTTGTGATCTCGTGCGCTTCATTCTGTTAAGAGCATGCTTTTTAATTTTGATAGAGCGATCTCATTCCACACTGCAACATGGAACAGATCATTTTATGTAAATTTGGCTTAGTTAGTGTTTGAATTCAGCAGCGTGAAGTACGCTAGTTTCAAATATTTGTTGCGAATGTTTCAATTATGTGGATAATGACGACACTGAGACTGACATGCTAAACAGTTCGCTAAAACGTTGCCAGTTAGACTATAGGGAACCTCTAACGAGAAAAGCGAGCTTTGCCGCTGGTTTGACACCTTGTTGTGTAAAGTGGATGAAAGAGTGATCACTTCCAATAAACTCATTGGAAACTGTTGTGCAAAAGTTATAAGCGATTGCAGACGTAACAATGGAGGGGTTTGGAAATTCCACATCTTTTGTCCAGTTAATGATTAACGTAAGGAACTGCAATGTTTAAAACTACAAAGCCATATGTTCCGATAAAGGGCAGTAAAGCATGACAGTTATGTTTGGTAGCGTCGATTCCCACACACCGTAGTGAGCACTGAAATTGCCACAAAGAACAACTTTGATAAACATCGGAAGAAAGTCAATCCTTTCTTATAAAATGAGAGAGTGGATTTTAAACACTGAAGATCGCAATTCCACCCACGCCTTCCCCAAGCAATATCGATTTTGCCGAAATCAAATGGTGTTTTACGTAGGGATGGCTCTCGGGCAGTGGTTCTTAACTGGGGTGCGTCAATAAATTTCCAGGGGGGGGCGAGCCCTTACGCATTCTACAGCATGGAAAGTTTGATCAATAAATTTACCAATAAATACATTGGTTTTGACAGTTTTTTAAAGTCAGGGGGGCTTCAAACAAAGGACAATTACTTAAGGGAGGCGTGGCAGAAAAAAGTTAAGAACCACTGTTCTAGGGGAAGATTTTTGGGCTCAAGCCCCAACATTACTCGTGGGTAGTGACATGGTAATTTAAAAGCAAAAGAATTTGCAAGGCATCTCTTTTGGTTTGGCCAATTTATTACTAAATATTTTAACTAAAATTTCCAACATTGGCGTTAACGTGATCAGCGACGCGAGAAGAGAATAAATTTAACGCAAACCGCTTGTTGTACCCAGCGCATAAGTAAAGGCTGTCGCTGGCTATAGCGATGGCAATAATGATTCGAGTGTTAACGACAATGATGCACCAATCCTCCAGTTCTTATTCGTTGTGATCCTTTGCCTGATAAATTATGTCAGAAAGCATATCATTTACCGGGTTGGTTGACTAGATGATCTCCATGGTCTTTCACCAATCCTACGTGACACATGTGAACATCTTTGTTTACATTGATCAGTTCTACTGCCATTGTATTTTCGTTTGTTCTAATTTCCACTGACAATTGGTTACCTTTTACAATGATGGCTTTTTACCTTATATCTGCTTATGAGCTGGGTCATATGAAACAATCATGGTTATTGGACTGAGCACACTGTTTTTCCGGGAGACACTGCTGTGTGCTGTTGCACAACCGTGAACAGGATTGCTCTTCTGCGCCACCGGTGAAGGTGAAAACTGCGTCTCTAATGAAACACTTGTGGCAGCAGCAGAGAGGCTGATGGTTTGAATGAACTTTTCAGCGTATGTAATCTTGGATATTCTGAACACCTGCACTTCTCTCAAGTACCGTAGACCAGTGCGGTAGTCAGCCCAAAGTTTTTTTGGGGACAAACAAGTTTGGGGGGGAAATGTTTGATTTTAGGCGAGCAACAGTATTTTGTTTGGGATATCGTCTCTCAAAGCCCAAAATAACTAGATATTCTAAATATTTGGGGGAAGCCATGGCCCCTGGCTACGTCCATGCCATAGGCACCATTTATGTGACCAAAACGATTGCACTTAAAGCTACGGAAAGGCTTCGATATGTTCTGTCAGACCTTGAACAGCAATCTACTTTGACTTCCGCTAGTACAGTGTGGTTCCCAAAGTGGGCGGTACCGCCCCCCTGGGGGAAGCAGAAATGGGCGATAGGAGACCCAGTTAATAATAACATTTCTTTTGTCTTACTAACTTTGAGTGAACAAATGTCATAAAAAGCAGTATGATCAACAAACATGTATACATATAATTTGTAAACAAAAACTTAGCGTTTTGGAAACAAAACAGAGGTGAAATGCTAGGAGATAAATTGATGAACTGCACTTTCCATCACTAAAGGTAAGCTGCACAGTAAAACTGTCCTCCTCAAAAATTACATGAGTATGATTGGAATTTTCTTCAGCTGTGCTTCCTGGCACGGGTAAACTGCTACTTAATAATGCACGTTTCGTTACAGTGACTACCACTCGGATAATTGATGAAGAGAGTTCGCCTGTTGCTGCACACAGAAGGTAGCTGTCAAAGGGTGTCACAGATATAGTATCTTGGTTGTCACAGCCCACAGATATCTTCACGAAGTCCAATGAAGTTAATTTGCAATTGCAGGGGAATGATGTTAACCTCATTAAAGTCAAATCAGCAATCTCCACCTTGTCCAAGTTTAATGCTGTTCAAACGAAATCTAGCCTGTCATGAACTCTAACAGTTTCCAAATCATGAACTCTAACAGTTTCCAACTGCTAAATGAGTTCATTCACTAAATTAAGTTTTATGGGGAAATGCATCTTTGCGCTCATTCTTGTTTTAATCATTTTCAAACATGCCAAATATACAGCACGAAATAATTGTGTTGATATGTGTGCTAGGCATGGTAGGGGGGCAATAGAAATTTGTTTGTTAGAAAAGGGGGCGCTAGCCAAAAAAGATTGGGAAACACTGCGCTAGTATCTCTGCTATTGAGAAGTGAAGTACAGTGCTAGTGAGTGCATGTGACTTTGTTCCTGACCTGGAATCGTTTCACGACATTCAAGTTTTGAGCTTGTGAACTTAGCAAAAGCTAATCTGTCTATGATTTCAGTGGCACGTTATACATTACACCCTCGGGCGTCGGAAGGATTTTTTCAGGGGGGGGAACAATAATGGATGTTTCCAGATGCTGACGATAAGCACTTTTCCAGTGGGGTAACAGTGGTGGAATTTCATTTTACCAACTTAAAACCAACAGAAAGACGTTTTTCTACTAAAAAATTAATATAAAAATACCAAAGTTCAAAATCCAGCCCCAGCCCCCTTCCGGGGCCCATGTATACATCCTTGGTCGATGGTGGTTGCAGGGACGTAGCGATCACGGGAATAGAGGTCTTCCCATTGGACAAACTTGTACTACTCACAAAAGTTTTCATGCGCTGCGCAGTCGAGCACTTAATCACCAGCCGTCTATTTCCGATGGAACATAAGAATGATAAGCCTCAATGCATTTTTCCGCAGGTATCAATGAAAATTGGGCTGTAGCTCCTTAATTTCCGTCAGGATTGACTTTCTAGAACTGGCAATAACTCCAACACGTTGCCCAATTTGCTAAAGCTCTGGCAATCGATGCCATTGATTGTCTTGGGTTTGCGTTTTCTTTGAGTGCTCTGCTGAGGATCTCTGATCTCTGCCGTATTCAGACAATTAAAGTCGATCATCATGCATCACAGAGCGTAAACAATAGGCTACCTACTGTAGTATGTACGGCAATCTAATTGTACTTTATATTTGGAATGTATTTGACCAGATAACGTGCTCAGACTGGTTAGCTATCTGAGCACCTTATCTAAGATCCTCGTACAATAGCCAAGCTAGACCACTGGTGGTCTACCTGGAACTTTTAGTGGTGGTCCACCTGGAACTTTTCCATAAATCCTAAAATTGAACATGCCCTTGCGTTCACCGACCTATTTACAATGCAGTTTCGACTAGTTGTTCATGACATGTATGCATATAGCAAAGTGGTCAGTGGGATTTTTTTTTTTGAAAAGGTGGTCCATGGGCCGAAAAAGATTGAGAACTACTGACCTAGAGCAGTGGTTTCCCAACTGTTTTGCCAGAGGGCCATATAAGCTACTACACAACAGTTCTAGGGCCGGACATCTTTCTGTGGTTGTTTTAAGATATTCTACCAAACCAACAAATGTTTCGTAGTTTTTTTTCACAATTGACAAAATGTCTTCCTATAGAGAGAAAGTGTAGCTTCTTTGCGACAAAGCACAGCAGGTTGGATGCCTACAAGAATAGGAAGGTTGTCCGCTGGTGTAGGACGCTAGCATCCAGTCACAATTCACAAGGTGTCGTTGATGGCAGGGTCAATGTGGTGGGTGAGAACACTACTGCACCATACAGGAGCGCAGTACTCTGCTATTTAATGGACCAGGGCAAGGGTGGCTATTCGCAACATTGTTGCTCCAGCACCCCAGCCAGGTCCAGCAAGCCGCCTCAGGAGTGCGACGCGTGATGTTAGCCTTTTGCGGAGTGACTCGAGGTGTCGGCGATAGAGTGACCTGAACAAAGTTATTCCGAGGTATTTGGGTTCGGAGTAGAAGGGCAGAGTTTCGTTGTTGTGCTTGACTTTTAGCTCACGTTTGGCTTTCTTGTTGTTGAAGTGGAAGACTGCCGACACCGTTTATGTAGTGCTGAGCTTTAGCTTCCAGGTCTGGAGGTATTCACCTAGCATTTGCCATGTCCTAGCTCAGTACCCCTTCCACTGCCTGCCAGTCTCCATCAGCATGCATGATTGCTTGGTCGTCAGCATCTGCATACTTTCTGGAGATGGTGGTTGGCAGGTCAGATATGTAGATGTTGAACAGCAGGGGCGCCAGGACAGATCCCTGTGGGACGCCGTTCTTGAGGCGTCGTAACGTTCTTCGTTTGCCGTCACCGGTATAAGGGTAAAGCTGCGATTGCCAACCATCTCCATGATCATGCACACCATGCGTCTGTTAGGTAACAGTCGCAGCATGAGCAGCTTGCAGGTGAGGCCGCGATGCCATACAGGCTGTTGTGAGATCGACAAACACAGCTCCGGCCTTCTTCTTAGCCGAATAACTATCCTCGATGTCCTGTGTCAACAAGGTGACCTGATCTACGGTTGACCTGCCGTGTCGAAAACCCGCTTGTTCCTGCGGGATCAATGGGTCGACGATTGTTCGACACGAGCGTAGATGAGTCTCTCGAGGATCTTGAAAGGAACACATTGAAGAGATACAGGGAGATAGGTCTTTGTGTCCCCAATGGGTTTTCCGGCAACTATTAGTGCTTTTCTCCAGATCTTGGAAATTTGAGTTGGCACAAACAGGAAGAGCGGAAATCGCAAAAAAAAGATTTGAGAGCCGACCCGACGTGGAGAATAAACTCCAGGAAGATAGAATCCAGACCCGGAGACTTTCCTGGCTTCAGGCGCCTGAGGGTATATTTCAGTTTATTCGCAATAGCATGGAATTGGTAGTTCGAATATACAACTGGAGACAGCATTTACTTGGGCGCAGTAAGTTAACTTATGTTCTAACGTCGCTGAGCACATTAACGCCAATGTTGGAAATGCTTGCTAAAACGAATTAGCAGGAAATTGACCAAGCCATAAGAGCTGCCTTGCAAATTCTTTTGATTTTGAATTACTACTACCCCAGGAGTCATGTTGGGGGCTTGAGTAAAAAAAACTCTTTTACAGACGCCTTAATTGGCTTTCATCAGAATTTTCGTTACCCAAGTTGGAACACATCATCGCGTTGAAATGAAACTCTATGATAAACACATATTTCGACAATAAGTCAAGTGAAGTCTTCCTCGCCCCTTATAAATGTCTCCTTATTTTCCTCAGTAAGATAAAGGTAGACTTTTAAGACAAATTGGTTATTTTTTGCGCCCCGCCAGCGATATTTCACAACTCATGCGACCCGTGGAATTGAATACGTTCCCAACCGCTGCAGTGGCAGAGAAAATATTAGTTCGCTAAACGTCCGTGGTAGAAAACAACAGAACAACTGCACCATATGGAGGGGCAAGGGGGTACAATTCCCCGGCGACAAATCATTATGGGGGCCGAATCACTGCGGAGGCGCTAAATTACTGCGGGAGGTGCTAAAAAGTCCCAACAATATCACAAGTACGTTTTTCAATACATTAACTTTGCTTCCGAAAGAGCTCAGGTTCGACCATGGGGGCGCCAAACTTGCTTTTTGCCCCGGGCGCCATCTAACCTCGTTACGTCCCTGACCACAATGTACTCACAAATCGTACAGGCCCGCAATCAGGAGAGTAAACCCGGTAACTGCACCCCGTGGAACCCCTGATGCATCGGTTTATATTTAGTTTAGAACTTTACATCTTCAGAGAAGGGTTGCGTTTATCTGACTCCGACGACCTACCCAACCCCAGTGTAGTGTCCCCCTGCCAATACCATGATACAGCCTCATTTAATTCACTATCCGCCAAACTAAACTGGCTAGGTTTCAGCATACTCCATGCTAATGTAAGAAACTTAAAAAAGAACTTAGAACCATTGATAATACTACTCTCTGAACTTAATCACCCTCCGCATTTCATTGCAATAACTGAAACAAAAATTAATAAAGACACAGGGCTAAATTTCGCACCTAATATACCAGGCTACTCATTTGCTCATTCAGATACACAGTATGCAGCTGGTGGTGTTGCTATTTAT
>Ga0210059_1004482_pt1 | contig 22535 bp, 11 predicted proteins | sample Ectturendosymbi2_FD_188042 | JGI IMG/M metagenome (GOLD analysis project Ga0210059, IMG submission 188042) | Ecteinascidia turbinata endosymbiont from Florida, USA - Sample 2 (SPAdes) (version 2) | ecosystem: Host-associated > Tunicates > Ascidians > Unclassified | place: Key West, Florida...
AACAGTTGCAGATTATAAAATGTTATCTTTTCACCTTTCAATAAATGTAATCATCATTGTGGTATCATTTAAAATCCTGGATTTGTGCCCAATCGCTTTGTTTCAACAATTGTGAAACACCCTGTATAACCAGTCGCTGACAAGAACAGAAAACTGCATAGTTCGAATGAAGCAAATATGTAGATTTTACCCCGAAGCAATGAAAATCATGTTTGAAAGAGATGCTGTTTATATAATCTTCTGAATGTATCACATAGCCTATTAGATAAGTCTTTTGGAATGCAATTCCACGGCTTCCTCTATAAACAGAATGGCGTTGTTGTTTAACGGATTTGTATAAACGAATGGTTAGTATCTTATTATCCAATTGTGTTGTGTGATAATTATAATAGTTTGATGTGTATTGATGATCTTTGGTAATTTCGATAGGTAACATCTGATTGCATACCTTGTTTATGTATTTAGCAAGTTCGTATTCATATATGATTTTTGTCTCCAGGATATACAGTAAGTGCAAAGATACATATCTTTTAAGAGTATTTGTTCATTGATGTGAATTTTGCAAACATTGCGCATAGCTCGGTTATTCAATTGAACTAGACAATCTAATACGGTTGCATTTGCAGTGCCTCAAATAAGAAATGCCTGTTGGAGGTGACAATAAACAATAGAGAAATAGACTTTACGGAACAGATCCACATTTACGTACGGCTGCCACATGTACATCGCCGCACTACCACATGCAACCTTTTTTCCCACTTGAGCAATTGTTGATCCCAATTTAACCGTGTATCTATTACAATCCCTAGATATTTAATACTCTCAACTTGTACTATTGTGAGACCACCGCAAGAAAGGATGATGGGCGAGGTTAAAGGTGAAATTTTTGAAAAGAGCATGAATTTAGTTTTTGTGTAATTAACAGTTATTTTATTTGCATTTATATATTTGCATTCATCCAGTTTTGAATTTTTCTAGTTCCAAGTTTAGATTTAATTCCAGTTGTGCTGTATTATTATGTGAAAGCAAAAGAGTAATGTCATCAGCGAAGAGGTAAGACTTACATGTAGTTATTGCTGGCAAATCATTAATGAAAATTGGACCAAGCGAGGAACCTTGAAGAACACCACATTTTATCGTATTTAGGTTGGATCTTACTTGGTTAACACATACGAACTGCTTCTGTTGTTGAGGTAACCTCTAAAGAGGTCGTTTGCAACACCGCCTGTGCCACAAGGAGGTGATCGTATAAGTTTAGCAATGGTAAGGCAGTTGAATAACCACGACGAAAACCACATTGTTCAGTGTAAATTACATTGCGTTGATCAAAAAATCTATCTACGTTGTTGCATAACAGTTTTTCGAATATTTTACTAAAATGGCTAAGCAAAGAAATTGGTCTATAATTAGAGGGATTTAATCTGGAACCTGATTTGAACAGTGGAATCAATTTTGCTAGTCTAAGCTTTTCAAGAAAAATGCTTTTGGATAGGCTTGCATTATAAGATCTGCAAGATAGATAGATAGATAGGATGTTCTTGACCATTTTGACTAAAGAGACTGATATGTCATATGGGTCATTTGCCTTGCTGCATTTGAGATGATTAATTTATTTACCACACCATCATGGATGACCGGGGTTAGGTACTGTGAATTAGGGACTGAAGGGGTTGTTGGGTTAATATAAGCTACAGGTGACGGAATTGCACGTGCAAGATTCGGTCCTACTTGGATAAGCACAGTACCTTTCAAATCGACTGGTAGATTGCGATCGACGTGTTGGGCACCCCTGGTCTAGAGAATGTGCAGGACAAGGGTGATCCGTACGACTGGGGATGAGCCTGTTTCAAGATTGGGAAGCAATGGTGGAGGTATTCGAGTGAAGCATTGCAGCAATGCGGTGTTGCTCCGGCATCCTGATAAACCACAGTATCCATGTCCACTCCTCGCTTCCACCTCAGTGGAGGGATGAATTGTCTTCTCATTAGTTCAATGTATCACTCTATGTTCACAGTTACCGGACGTCCACCAGCATTCTCGAACCAGTATGGCGCGACAAGGCCATGACGACCCAACGTGCACCAAAAAGTCACTCTGCGCACATTTTGTTTGTTCACGTAACCACTAACATAGACATTTGCCTCATCACTGAAAAAATGTAATCCAAGAAATCAGGACGGTTTTCGATTCGTTGACTTTTTCTTTTTCCCGAAGGCACGTCTCTAATCCTTACTTGCAACGGTCTGAAGTTGTAAAATCTGTATCCTAAACGTAAACAGGTGAAGGTCTTGTTGCATTAAGCCAGCGGTCCCCAAATTTTTTGGATATTGGGCCAAATTCGCAACCTTATCAGTGTCCGCGGGCCGGACTCTTTTGTGCATTGAAAATACAAAACAAAAAATCAACGCACAGCATTAGACACGTTTGTACGTTGCAATTTTTTCTTTGTTTGATAACATGTTTGCAATGTGACTCCTGCAACAGCTTTTTTTGTTCCATGGTAGTTGTAATACTTGGTTTCACGCTTGATGCTGCTATAGGCTACGTTAATTGCTTCTACGATTTTCAAGAATCCTATATACTTCACCAATCACTGACTAGACAGCAGAGACGTTGTCGAGACCTGGTGAAAACTTCGAGACCGAGACTTCTTCAAAAAGTCTGAGACTCAAAATTTGCAGATTATGCCGAAATCTTTCTACAAATTTTCGAAAAAGTGTCACAACCACTTCGAAGTTGAAACTTTTGCGAATTTTTGGCAGTTTTCATACTTATGTTATTTCTTACCTGCAGATACAACAGACAAAAAGTACGTTGAATTGAAAAAGTTTCACTAAGCCATATTGTTGCAGTATTCAAAGTCTCAAGGCCAGCTATGTCCAACCCGAGAGATGCATGCGGCCCAGTCGAAGGTTTTGTGCAGTCCAGTTCAGATTTTGGATGTAGTATAAGTATCTTAAATACTGAGAACATGTCCTTGTGTCGATAATCTTGAATTTCACATTTTTGATGCAGGTGCAGTCCTCACTGCCTCTTTATCACGTCTGATACGACTACAGTTAGGAATCGAACGCTTTCAGTGGATTGGCTTAAACTAAATGTCGTTTGCTAAGATCACAGTAGGTGATTGAATGTGCGGCCCTCATTAATATGTCACTCAGTGCGCGGCCTTGGTTAAGATAGAGACATTATTTTTGGCTCAGTAAGCCATTTGGGTTGGACATGGCTGCTCAAGACAATAGGTTTGAGACCGGTCCAAATGTACAACATTTCAGAATTTTGACTTCTGTTGCAAACTTTTACAACTGTTGCCTGATCTTGACAATTTAAATGTGGATAACGCTTAAATTTGAATTAAAAGCCAAAAATCACAAGTGTTGATGCAACAATTGATTATACTGACAAGGCAAAATCGATACTCTGTCGCAAAATTATGTAAAATTTTACATAGTTTGAGACAGGATATTTTGCGCCCGGACTTACCTATAGGCCGACACGTATCCTTCGAGATTGAGACGAGACCTGAAACCTTCGAGACTGAGACTCGCAAAATTGGTCTTGAGACTAGCCTACGAGGTGTAGAGGCAGGCAAATTTTTGGGGGTGCGAAGGATTTTTGTCCGAACTTACTCAAACTTACGCGAAAATTTTGTCTCAAAAATGATTAATAATTTTTTTGGAAGTCACACAAAAAAGGTCTTCATTTGTATTATGGAGAAGAAAAAAGTCAAAATCAGACGTATTTCGACAGTCAGTCTCATTCATCACACAATGAGAACAAAGGTGACGGAACATCTGTGCCCCATTTTTGGCCGGATTTTTTCCGTATTTTCAGAGATTTTTTCCAGAATTTTGACAGATCAAAACTTTTGGGGGGTGCGCTTGTACCCCCCTGCATCCCCGCCTCCTACACCACTGTCGAAACTGGCCTCGAGATCACGTATCGAGACTCCATCACTGCTATTCACTGTTTTAAATACAGTTAAGTACCCAACAAACTCGCTCAAAATTAGCATGCAGTAGGCCTACTCCTGTTAAAAAAATCCCAAAACTGCCAAATAATACTTCATACGCCAAATGCCTGCTACAGTTTACAAAGTTTTACGCACGCTAATCTGGATTCTACAGTAGTCTAGGCGCCAAGCTCAAGTGCAATATTAGGGGGCTGGTGCGCAGTAACTTCCAACGAAAAAAGCAACTAAGATGTAACAATTTTGTATGTTTGTGTTTACTTGTCTGAGATGTACTCAAAGAGTAACATTAAAAAGTATGGCCTAGGTCCTAAATAACTCATTTCTGTTGCACAAAATGCAAGTAAACTCCAAAACGTTTGTAGGTGATCTTTTGATTCAAGAGGTAAGTTTGCTTTGCTTGGTTTATAGCCTAAAGCTTATCGGGATAAAATTCTTTCTTACAGCAAATGCTTTTTGCTTTTTAGCCGTTTTGTGTAACTACATCTTACATTAATTCATTTACACGAAATTGTTAAAATACTAAACATTTCTAGGAAAGCTCGCAGGCCGAATTGGAATCCTTCGCGGGCCGGATCTGGCCCGCCGGCCGGACTTTGAGGAACGCTGCATTAAGCCAATAACTAAACCTCGTCTGTCTCTAGAACAAACGTTTGTGGATTTTCTTCCAGGTTGTTCCAAATATTACCTCACTGTCAAGATGTGATTTTCTGTTCTGACTGACTGTGGCCGCCCACTGCGACCTTTCTTGTTATCCTGTACACTTCCCGTCTCCCTGAATTTGTCCAGAAGGCTCTTCATTTTGAGTCTGGTTGGAGCGCTACTGCCGGGAATGTCCCTCCAAAATCGCCGTTGAGTTTGGACAACCGATTTCGTCGCAAAATAGGCCTCTGCAATTTTGACCTTCTGCTGCATGGAACATTTTGCTGCCTCATCTTTTGGAGCTGGGAAATAAAACTTTGTATCTCTCACCATAATTTACCTGGAATACAGAAGTCTGGGTTCATTGGATATAAAATGATAGCGATAACAAAATGGATACATCTTTTTGGACCACCCTGTAGATGCTGCCTTTAGCGTACCGTGTAGGATGTGGACTGCCACATGTTTTGGAACTGAGTCAAGTGAAGGCGTTAGCTTTTTTCCCATTTCTAGACTGAATTTTTTTCCAGAGAGAGTTGTCGTTGGACGTAAAAAATAGATAGCAATTGCTTTTTCGTTTTTTCGAGTCTCATTCACTTGACGATGTTGTTTGCACGGCACGTGTAAACATAGCCTAAAAGGCCTAACAAGCAGGAACAGCACTGTCCATTTGTTTATGAAGGCCTGCTGCGTTTGTGAAACCAAAACAGTAAACCTGCAAGTTACCGTGAAAATACGCGCTGAGCTCTTGTTTTGGCGCGTAAGCTTGTGAGGTTGAAAAGTCTGCGATCTGTGAGATTGAGCAGAAAGACTTCGTCAATGATGTCGTGTTTGCTATCTTCAGGGATGCATGGACGAGAACAGCAGAGAAGAAAATTCCAACAGTGTATGGCTAGAGTGCAACCATGTTTTACACCGCTTTTGATCTCAAATTTATCTGTTAAAACACTTTCAAATACATTGCGTATTTTCATAACATCATACAACGACCTGACAAGGACAGGCGGAAAGCTTGTTTTTTGTGAAACAATGTATGGTATCTGCTGACATTATCAAATGTCACGTCAACAAACCCCATTGGTCAAGTCAACAAACCCCATTGGTCAAGCCAACAAACGCGACGCACAGCCCATTGGTCAAGTCAGCAAGGGAGATGTGCAGTAGGTGGCCTTCCTCACAGCACTTCTGGATTTGGCGCTGTTAGAAAATCACGTCCGTAGTAGGTCTGTTGGTACGGAAACGGCAATTCAGGACAAAGCTTCCTCCACGGGAGTTTATATGTGGGATAGTAAAATCATGGCAAAGGTCCTCCAAGTATCTTTTAAAGGCAGGATTACTATACGTTTATGGTAATCTCCCTTTTCACCTTCATTTTTGTACAGAGTGGAACTTTGGGGCCCCTCATTTCTTTCGGAAAATAACCTTCATTCCAACACTTGCAAAGAATGCTATACACGTTTTATAACAAGGGAATTATCAAAATCGAGCAATTCGTGAATAATATCTAGAAAAGTCATTTACATGATGGAGAAGCTTTGACAGCAGTGATAAATTATTCAATTGTTGAAAGGTTGCCCAGGCCTTATGAGAAAGGTAAGTATAGGATTTTGCCCTTGCAATTGCTTCACTGCTGATTGGCCGTGGTCGAGCATAGAGCTCCGAAAAATGTTCGATCATCCGGCCAATTTTTGCCTTATTGTTCGCGATCAAGGCACCGCATATAGACATTTGGGCGAAAAAGGTAAACAATGCCAAAAGATGATGGCTGCCTCTTACGAAAGAGCAAAATCAATCCCAGAAAACCGGCATCAATGTGCAAAAATAATTGTAATCCTCACAAGTGTAAATTAGTGCGGCTTGTGTGTGACGAAAGTTAGTAAAACTACACAAAAACAACTTTTTACTGAACAAATACAAACGAAAATGTTTCACGGGCAAACACGTCCAGTGCAGAATGTTTGGAGAAGGTTCTGTTATCTGATAAAAGTAATGTCAGGGCGCAATTGCTAATTTTATTTGTGGCAAAATTTGATCAAGGTCAAAACGATTGCAGGCAAACTTTATGTGTTAGAAAAAACAAGTGCCCGACATTTACTTCACTAGTTCAAACACTGGTTTGAAGGTGAACTTCATGGAAATAAAAATATCCATACTTCGACTTCTGGTAAAAATGCAAAAATCGTCGACTCCGACTCCGAATTTCTTGTCAGCAACACTGTAAACGTAATTCCTCTATGAGTCAATACTAGTCACGAAAAAGTGTACTTCGTCACCAGCGAGCAACCCGATGCTAGGACTGAGAAAATTGTAAATGGTTTACAAGTACGAAATAGCAATTTTCTTGGCCAGATTATGACAACACGCGCTTGTGTATGGTCAAGCCATTGATCATGGCAAGAAATACAAAATGTGCAATAGTAATTGGCACCTTTGTTGTTTTTAATTTGGGCATTTTTCAAACAAACATGACATCTCATACGCCAGCCCGAGTTGCCTCAGACAACTTGCTGAATAAAGCCAACAGTCTTTGAGTGAAAACCCACACTGCTTAGAGTACATTTCAAGAGAAATGTACGCTTCGCAGTCTTCCACCACACCCCATGCATTTTGTAAATCGGTGCATTTGGAAAGTCAATGCAGTTCTACATTATAATAATCGTGATGGCGTCATTCATGCGTATGTCCTTTAACACATGCTTGTGTTTCATCAAAGCACATGTATTAGCGCCATCAAGCATATACTTTTCTACTACTTCCACGTATGTATCCTCGAGTTCATTCCTGTATTTGTGTGTTCCTTACCATTGCGGTGCATGTTTAAACCTTGTGCGTTGCGTGTAGGAGTGAAGACGTCATACACAATAAGCCAAACCAAACCAAACCGAAATAACTTACATCGGAATCTTTAACCATGCCTTAGCGAAAGCAGTGACATGTGACTTCACTAAAGAACCTTATATTAACTGAGGCCATTCCAGTTTCGAGTGCCAACAAAAAAGCGTTTGTGTTTGTATTTTAAACAGCAACGTGAATTACCACGTTCACACCCATCCATTCATATTTGCTGAACAACACGATTTTTGTCAGGCACGGTCGCCAAGGCTCCTGACAAGGAAAAATGGATTTGTGAGCGTTTTATGGGTTTCTCAAAATTACGGCCCCTGAGCTAAACCACGAACAAAGCCAAATGTGGCACTTATGGGACAGTTTTGGATTGCCACCGTAAAGGGCTACTCAAAGTGACGAACTATCTTTTCACGTCTGTATGAAAACTTCTGTGACAAGAAACATACGCAGCACTGACAAGAAACAAAAATAATCATACTGTCGCATGATGGCGGTGCGTCGCTCCAGAATGGAGTGTTCTCTCTAATTCTGCATGTTCTGTAGTCTCGATTTCGGTTTGGCTGGGTATTCAAGATATAACCTGATCAAACATAAAAAATCAATTGATTTCTAGTTAGAAGGTTGAAAATAAAAACTTCAACCCAGACAAGGTGCGATCACCACGTTTGCACTCTGCGCAGTTTTTGAAGCAAGATGCCTATGAACATTGACCAGTAAAACTTCTCTCAGCAACAAAAACGCAACTATGAGTTGTTTGGGAAAATTTTGTGTTACTGACATTTTAGTCGTGAAGCACCCAGGTCCGTAACCAGCTTGGGACACCAGGTGGGGCGAAGTGTTGTCCAACACATTTTTCAAAGTGGGGGCGAAAAAAATTACAGGGGGCTTCGCCCTCCTGGTTACAGGCCTGGAAGGATCTGGTGACTGATAAGTTAATGGTAATTAATAATTGAACGAACATAAAAACTTAAATCCACTATTCCGAACAACTTTCTCTTTCGGAGGCGCCAGGACTTCGGTAACCAGTACTTTAATCAGGCCTACTGGCGATAACACACACAAAACACGTTAAACAACTGGCCAACGTTTTGATAGTTGGTAAACTATCTTCGACAGAGCGAACACGAAATGCTGAGAGACTCAAGCACGGAAGTTATAAAATGTGTGCGCTCCAGGTGGCAACGTTACTGATAAGAATTCAGGAGGCAGGAACGTTGATTAAAAGATAAGACGGTAAAAACAATAATAATAAAAACCGAGCGGTGGACAGGAGGAAAAATTATATCTATACTCCGTACACTATCGTACCATGAACCTGTAAATATCAGGGAACAAACCTAAGCATTTTTCATTCATTGCGTTTTCATCGCTGTTTATGCAGAAAGACTAAAGACTCAATAAACTGGCGTGTGCGATAGTGTTTCAAAGTGAGATGCATTTTACGTCATTGTTGAGTTTTAAGTTCCGGTGGTTTCTTAAGAAGCCCCGACTTTGGAGGGCGTGTGTGAGTTTGAAACCCTGCTCACGTCTAACTGAAAATGTACACTGTTAGCATTGCCCCGACAGGACAAATATTGCTCTCACCGTTATCGAGGCTTACGCCATCGTTTCAGAAGCACAGTCGCATATTTGCAGCAACTCAGCAATTATTCTCACGCTCACCCGACAATGAAAAAGTAACTTGCTGTATGACGAAAAGATTTTATTTCAAAATCAAATACATATCCCTCCCAGAAAACGCGGATAGCATGAATCGAAAAGGCGCAAAAAATACACGAAAATTTTCGAAATTACGCAAGTAGCCCTTATTGGCGGTCTGTACAACATCCATATCGGGATGTATTCGAAGCTGGCGGATGTATATGCAAATAAAGCAAATTAGGTTGAGGCAAGGGTTGCCAGATTTGATTTTTTAGAAGCAATTGGCGGCAAAAAATGTTTGGCTTTTTGGCTTTTTTTCTTCAATATTTGGTCTTTTTGGAGGCAGCTAGCACGTTCTATCAGACTGGTGTCATGGCTTTTTAAATATCTTGCTGAAACGTGTTATTCGTTTCTGTAGACCGTGCTTGCTGCATTTTCTCAAACGTTTCTGGCTTCCCATATCTCCTGAACCAAACACAGGATTCGTTCAATCCAGTTGTTGTCATTGTCGTTCATGTTGAAATACGTTGCCTTGTCCTTTTATTTCAATTCATGGATATGGCATCCACAAACTTGACGAGCAATTGTGATAAAGGGCGGAAATGCAATAGTAACTGGGAAAAGACATTTCCTTTGTTGAAGAAGGCCAGTTCGAGTGAAAACACTGTGGAAAATGTGGAAGCTGAAAATTTGGAATCGTTCCTGTAGAGCGTAGAGGTAATGCTACAACTTTATTTTTCTAAAACAGTAGTTCTTAACCTATTCTCCACCACGGCTCTCCTAAGCAACGGTCCTTTGTTTCAAGCCCCCCTGACTTTAAATAAGCTGTAAGAACTAATGTATTTGTTGGTGAATTTAATGATCAAACTTTCCATGTTGTAGGGCGCGTAAGGGCTCGCGCAACCCCCTGGAAATTTATTGACGCTTACATGGGGGACGCTCCCCCCGTTAAGAACCGCTGTTCTAAAATGTCCTGCAATTAATCAAGAATTTTAAATTTCATGTTATTTGACAATTTGGCGTTTTTGCCCGGTTTGGCTCTTTTCAGACCTGGTTTGCTTTTTTCTCAAAAGGTGTCTGGAAGCCCTGGTTGATGCACAAAAATGTGTTATTTTTAGGAAACTTTTGTGAGGTTTTGCACATAAAGTTTATTCATCCAAAATGGGAACATTTTATCACAATACCTGGTAATCTGCAGTACAGTATCGATCATAAAAAAGTTTAAACGAAGTTATTTCACACAGCGGCGGCAACGCCGGTTCTTAGTTAACGTACGTGTTTTTATACACAAGAGGGTTTGTCTTGACCGATGTTTTTTGGGTTGCACGTAACGTCTGTTTACCCAAATGGGCACATTCTATTAAAACAACACCTGGGAATCTGCAACATCAGCATCGATCACAAAAAGTTGAAACAATGTGATTTCACACACGTAAAGGTGGCAACGCTTGTTCTGATATTTGGGGTCTGGCTCTACAGCCCTAGTTTGTGGGGCAAGCGAGTTGTACGAATTACACAGTGGTTTTTAGTTTTCAATGAACCAAATGATTTTGAAGCCGGGGCAAAAATCTTTCAGATGTTGGATCCGGAGTTGGAGCCAAAAACTATAGATACCTCGAGTTGGAGCCAGAGCCTGAAATTTGAGTTCCGGTTCCACGGCCTTGGTGGATCGTGAACCGCACAGAGGGAGGCAAGATCGTATTGGAAAGACGCCTTATAGCCTAAGTCTTTATGAAATTCATTGCCCATTTCCTCTGAAACAACCGTCGTTTCAAGTTTTTTTTGCGGTATGTGCAGCACCGTGTTCACCTGTAGCGAAGATGCAATGCTCTGGCGTCTTCAAAATTCTGAGCTGTTCCATGAAAACAACTTAAAATATTTCTTGTCTATTGGAACTAGGGTTGCCAGATCACCTTAAACTTTTTCAAGGACATTTTGTCGTTTCGTGATTATTGAAATGCTACTTCGTGCCTACTTTGAACACTTTTTCGATATAGTTTTGTAGCACATTTTTGCAAACAAACATTGCTGAATAACAATGGGCAATCATTGATTACCTGTTCAATTACAATGTTTGATTTTGATTCTTGAATGTTCAATGTAATCAATAATTCAACTGTTGACGAACTTTCAAGGACGCCGGAAAATGCTCTAGGTCAACAAAATGTTTTCCAGGGATCAAGGACATAACCCGTTTTGATAGCAAAACTGCATTGGAAAGTCCTTAGTGCTCAAGGACCTCTGGCAACTTTAAATGGAACATAACAAGATTTACTGTGAAAACTCAGGTCGCATGAACCAATTACCGAGATAAGTCAGGCAGGTCGAATCCACTTCAGTTAAACATACATACGCTGTACTTGTACATTCACCAAAAATAACAAATTGCGAATACTTCTTAAAGCAAGGCTGAGCGAAGACGTAAAATTTCCAGCAACTGACGTATCCACAAAAAAAAAAAAAAACTATTCCTGTGATACAGCAGTTGGACATTGGTTATGCGCCAGCCAGGACAGAGCCCACCAGTCTGTTATCCTGCCTCATCCTCAGCAGCCTGCACTGAATAGTTCACTGTCCAATTTAACTAAGAGACTAGAACCGTGACGTCAATCTAACAATTGGCCTGTCAGAGAAAATTTTAATTTAAAGGTATTATCCGGTTCCGGCTAAAACTGAAAATTTCACTCTTGTTCCAGCTCTGATTCCGGTGTTTATTCATAATTCCGACTCCCGAGTCCTGCTCTCGCAAAAATCGTAGACTCCGGCCAGAGTCCACTCCGGCTCCGTGATTACCTTTGGTTTGAAGCCAACAGAAGTATCAGAGGTTGCTGAAATCAGTAAAGTATGCCAGACCTCCTAAGGTTGCTGCCCCCACCATCCTTCCCAGAGTGTGAAAATGAACAAATGATTGAAACGCTTTGCGGATTTGAACATACTGTACATGCAGCTTAGCTTTCCGGAAATTTTTAAACAAACATTTCGCAAGATCATTTAATTGTGCAACAGTGAACGTACGTAACTAAAAATGCAGCACATACAACAAAACAGGTTTTACCTTTGTCGCAGGCATACGTCACTCGGCTACCAAAGTGATAGTTCGGATCCTCAGAGATGATAGTGCCATGGCTGACAAGTTCAGGGGGAGGACAACGTTGCTTCTCACATCGGAAGGTCACCGGGGACCATGTACCACCGACCAGACACGTTCTCGTTTTTCCCGTTCCCCACATGAAATAACCTGTGCAAGAAATTCTTGTCTTTTTATGCCTGGTTGGTAATAGTGTGCGTTCAATTGAGTTATACTGTTGGTCCCACTTTGCTATGGATCCAGAACCAACCTGCTGAGGCTGCTGCCCCGGAGACCCTCTTCAGAGGAAAAATGTGTATGGAAATGAAAATATGAATTAATGCTGAAAGAAATGAGCTCAACAAGATACACGCTTACGCCTGGAGTTAAATTTCTCAGGATACAATTGCAAACACGCAGGTCTTATTAGAGCAGAAACTGCTCAGTTTACAATTTCTGATGCGTCTTTGTTGAAGGCAGACAAACATTCGCTGTGCACTGCGTAACTCCAACAGGAGCGTAGCCAGGGGAGGGAGAAAGACGCTGTAGCTCTCTCATCCGAATTTTGGACGGCAATAATTGAAATCGTCGTGGACGCGTAAAGACAATTATTTGTTGGAGAAGACAATTCTCGAACCCCCAAAGTTTTTTTTCTGGCTGCGTGCCTGAATTCAAATATCTCCTTCGAGCAGGGGTGTGAGGTAACTAAAAACAACTGCAATTCGAACTTGGTCTTCTTGGTCCAGACTCCAGACCATCAAAAGATGCGCAACGCTTTCCAACCGAAACCACTTATCCTGCTCTTTTCTTGCAGACAAACCGCTGCGTTGATAACCAATCTCAGTACCAACACCCGTATTTCCTCAACTGTTTACATTCATGGAACGTCACTAAATCACCAGCTTTTTGAAACATGCTATTGCTTCAAGTCTTACTTAAACCATCTGTTTTACAGCATTCCCTGAGTTTGACATCAACACAATAAGGCATTTAGCGGGTTAAATCATTAATTTGAATCGTGAAAAGGTCGGTTGTGATCCATATAACGTCAATTGTTTTTAAGGTGTTACAGTTTTACTGCTTTGACTGAGGCACACGAGCGCAGAACTGTTTCAGAACAACAAGATGAAAACGTTTTTTCCCCGTGACACTCAATACTGCATGGCAGCCAACGCTTTAGCTGCAACAACGCTTTGTCCATATAAATTCTAATAGCATCCACGTTTTGAAGCAATCCAGAAAACTGTATTTGCAAACAGAGTAACTGAACACAGCCAATGCAACGTTATCAGTGCCGCCACACTGTCTGCAATTGCATCACACAGATACACGCTATGGTGTGGTGGCATAAACATTGCAGGGTTGGCTATCTCTCGACTAGAACTATTTCAGAAAACTGCTTAGCGACCAACACAAATAATGATAACATTAATTTGAAAGAATGTATGTCGCAGCAATGAATGCACTTTTTTTGGGTAGGCTATGTATTTACTTAGAGCAGGGTTGGGGAACCTAATTAATGTCGCGGGCCGCATGAATTGTGCATTATCGCTGGCAGACCGCAGAATCAGTTGAGTTTATCCTAAAATTCTACCTTTATGTAAATATGAGGAAGAGTGGCTTCTTTTGAATTACTATCTAAGCACCTGCTTTTCATGCTCCTTCGTTTTGACAAGATGTTGTACTCTAACTTGGATAACGAAAATTCTGGTGAGAGTGATATCAAATATTCACGCGGGCCGCATTTACCCGGAAGCCGCAGGTTCCCAATTCCTTACTTAGAGATTCAAAGGAGTTAGAAACAATAACCACTGCATAGAGGGTCGTTGGAAGTTAGTTTGCTTACGTATCTTTTTAACCAACTTTGAAGGTACAGTGTATACTCGCCATAGTCAAACCAACACGATCTTGAACTTGTCTTTCACAGCGAATAAAAAACTGCCTTCGCATTGGCTGGCATGAGACAGCTAAGATGCAAAATGTTTAACACAAACTCTCGCCGCAGGAATTGATGCACGCATGGGCCTCGAAAGGGTGTCAGGGAGGATTTGATCCACTTGGATTTTGAATTGTGATATTTTCCTATTAAACTTGTGGTATAAAAAATGTTTTTCGCTTACCTTTGAGTTATTAAAAATAAATTTCACCAATGTTGGTCACCATGGAAAAAGCTTTTTGGCCGCATCTTAGAAAAATCCACTACTGCCTCCTCCTGGAAAAAATCCTTCCGACGCCCATGTATTCGCGACAACTTACTGAAAGGGCGAAATACTTCAGAAAAACCTGACGAACGAATGCGGATAGGAATCAAAATTCAACAAACGTCAACAACAACTTCTCATCGGAACATATCTGTCTTCATCCTTACCACTCAGCAGACCGCTGTTCTCGCGTGATAGCAATGGTCATGCACCACAAGCCTACCTATTCGACATTCGTACGATACAGAAGTTCCCACAAGAAATACATCGGTCGTTGGGACCGGATATCCAAAGCGTATTCTGCTCGGTCGTTGTGAACATCCAGCTGTAAAGTTATTGTGAAGCATTAATGTAAGCCTGAGTGCATTTAAAAATGTTTTGAAAAAAACGCATCAACAGCCAGTTCAGATTAAAAAACTACATGGTTAACTTACGTAGACATGACAATGGAGCTCAGCTCCGTTTCATGTCAGCAGGTTATTAAGGTGTTTTAGGGACCCGATTCGGGTCCCTAGAATTGAAAATCGGGTGCCTAGAATCATGGAAATCGGGTCCCTACAAGTCCATGCCAGGTACCTAACATTTTCCTTAAAAAAAAGCGGTGTCAGCAATTTGTAAACAATGTGTAGTTGCTGACCTCTTAAAGGCACCAGAGGTGGCCACGGATCCCAAGTGCCGGAGTCAGCTCCGACATGATTTATTTTCGGACTCGGATCTGAAGCCGGAATCAAAATTTGTGGAAAACTGGACCCTGATCCGGAGTTACTTTTTATTTTCGGCAGCAGCAGGAGTCTGCGTGGTTTTTACAAATGCCATTGCTTAAGCACATCATTGAATTTCCGTTTAATCCATGGTTTCCGGAGTTTGGACAGAAGTCGGATTCTGAAATCTGAAAAAATTTCGGGGCCCGGAGCGCAGAGTCGGTTTCTGAAAATGTGATTCCGGCCACCTCTGGAAGGCACTGACAGGAAAACATGAATTTCAAACTTGAATAAAGTGAGCTGATGATCGCACACTTTCAGAAATTCACAATTTTTCAACCACATTTGCTATCTCAGGCGTTCAGGGCAAGGCGTTTCCACAGCAAAACTCAGCTGCTTTCGCCGACAAAACCGCTTAAGCTCAAGCAAACTGTCGAACCACTACGAAAGTGTTGTTTAAACGCCGACACACCCAGTCACCAGCACAGATATCGAGAACAACTGAGGTGCCCCAGGCGCTATCAAGGAACACAAAACAGATGAAACACGAGCACAACAAGTGTAAGAATGCGGCAGTAGCAAGAGAGTAGAGATGGCACGGGCCAGCACTTTGCAGCCCGGTCTGCCCGGAGCTAACAAGAAACCGCCCGGCCCAACCGTCTACGCTAAACCACAACTTATTTTCTGGCCCAGACAGGCCCATTGCCGTGGCCCGTAATATACCGTAACCTCAGAAGCAAAGTAAAAACACTTAAGTTTTCAGTTCATTGTCCTTTGGACAATAAAGCCATGCAGTCCCCTGGATTATTATCGTTCAATTTTTGTCACGTAAACCATAACTTCGGGTGTGCATGACCCGGTTTTCAAAAATGAAAAAAATATACTTTTCTTCAACTGAAGTTTATCACAAAAACTACACGGAAAAATATAACTCTCGTTGAGCAGTTTGAGCACTAACAAAGTTACTTTGTACTTTAATATCATGCGATTTTTGATGACAGGTAAGTAGACCAATATAGCGAAGATTTCATATATGACTGAACTCAATTACTCATAAAAATTTATGGGCGTGGAGAACTTCTCCTTTTGTGTTCTGCTCACAAGACTGTAGAAGCCTGCGCTGAGTGAGTTTCAGCTCTTTACAGCCACCTGGCGCGTGTGGTCAATTTACGGCCAATACAGCGTAAGGTCACTCACACTAACGATAAGGTCGGGCCAGCATGACCCGAAATCACTCCCTTTCCCCTACACTGCACAATCGAAAAGAGCGAGAACGACCGCACGCGCACGTAGCAACAAGTCACACAAAAAAATTCAGCTACTGAAGCGTGGAAAGCGCTCCGGCGCGTACTTACGTAGGTTTCACGTGGTCACCGCATTTGACTAGGGTCTGATAGACTCACGATAGCAATGCAGGGTTGGCTATAGCTCCGCCAGATCACTTTTGAAAACTTATTCGTCGGGCGCCTGTGGCGTGACACTAACAGTCTAACACACGACAAGTGTGTGCTAGGCAGCACTGCACTTGCTAGTAACATACTGAACCTAAATCTTAAACCCTGACCTAAACCTAACACCTAATCCTAAACTAGGGGTTCCCAAACTGGGGTACATGTACCCCTAGGCTAGTAGGGGTGCATTTGCCTATCTGAAGGGGTGCATTTGAGGTTAGAAATAGAAGGGAAAAATATGTTTACATATTGCTGTATTCATTTCGAAATATTTATACGTATATCAGTTAATATTATTTTCAAAACCATTATATGCTTATTGGTAAATACATTCTTGTTATTTTCCACAGACTTTTTGTCATAAGAAATTTTAGGGGTACATGCTCATCTATCGAAATGCTGAAGGGGTACATGGCCAGAGAAAGTTTGATAACACCTGTCCTAAACCTCCCCAAACAAAGCTCCAAGCCCACCCAAACTGAAACATGAAACACTATAAATCAGTGGAATTCTTGTCAATTTTTATAATGTCAAGCCACCCCGCAGAAACGCAAAACCCCCCTATTGAAAACTTTTTGGCGATGGTTCTGCCTAAACCTCGGCGACAGCGACAGACTATAAATGACAGTGTTTGTTGCTTTGATTGATTCATAACATGGTTCACTGGTTTGCGTCGAAACAAGTGAAACAGAACATTAGCAAAACGGTAAAATGCAGAGAACAGCAAAAAAACATTTCCTTGTTAGATTTTGAAACTGCAAATACAAAAATTTGCGCCTAACTGGCGAGCAGACCGCAGCGGCCCGCAATGAAGTCACCGCTAAAAAATTGTTAACGGACTGTTTCAAAACCTTCAACGGACTGCCCGAAGACGGGGCTGTTAGCGGTCCGTGCCATCTCCACAAGAGAGTACATGCACAGATGGCATCAAGACGGTCACTGTGATACTTTCGACCAGATAGTGTTGCGACAAGTTTCAACTTGACCGATCCATAAGATGTGTGAGGGAATGGGAAGCTGCGCATGACCAGGGTATTTTGGTCCGCAGTCCCGCCTATAATTAGCTGCAACATAAAATTTTTGCCAAAAATGTAATTAATTAAAGTCCTTTTTCTGTCGCTTTTAGAAAATTGGTCTTCGTAGTATTTGCGCTTAGATAAATCTTTGACCTGAGTTTTGTCTTTAAAATCAGCTGATAGTTTTGAACTTTTATAATTGCCAAATAAGTAGTCTCTATTATTAAAAAATAATTTTCTTTTGTTGCGAAACAGGTATGATAAATAGAAGGAATCTCCTTTTGTAACAAATCAAGCAGTCTTTATGATTAATAGAAGAAATGACCTTTTGTTGCGAAACAGGTAGTCTTTGTGATTAATAGAAGAAATGTCCTTTTGTTGGCCAGCCCACGACCGTTATTTAAGTTTGTATTCTCTTCTAGTTTATTTTGTAACAGGCATGTGTAGCAGTGATACCAGTTGGGTGGTTTTCCCGCACAATTGGGATGGTTTTTTAGTTACGTTGCGGAATTTTTTTGCTGTTGAGGGTTGCGTTTTTTTAGGATAGTTTTATCAAAATGCATGCATTTTTTGGTCTGTTTTTTCGAAAGATTTTTCTGTTAAAGAGTATAGTTTTTGTTAGTTTTGCTGAGGTAGTTAGGTTTGTTTTAACTTGAAGTAATGTGATCGCCGGCTTTTTTCGTTTGTTTCTATTCTCTAGATGTAAGATCCAACAACATTCGAGATCACGTCATCGTGTGTGTGTGATTGCATGGTCAACAGTGTTGATCTCATTCAGACTTTAAGTTTGTGGACAAGGACATGGTGTTGTTGTGGTCACATCATGCAGACCGTTACTGTTGTTAGTAATCGATACTACGAGTAAAGCTTGTACCCATGCAAGACGTAGTCACAATAGGAAAAACACCCACAGCACAACTCGCTATGTTCGTTTGTGCGGTAAGAGTGTGCGGTATTGCTTGCTATAGTTTATGCTTTTGCTGACACTACGCTGTTGATTTAGTTAAACAGCAGTGTACAAGTATCAGAGTTTCCCGAAGGATTTGATGCAAAGCTTTGAGTTGATGGGCCCAGTATGACAAGCCGTACGCCTATTGCGAAAAACCGGAAAAGGATGTCAAGTTCAAAGGCTGGATATTTAAGTTACAGATAAAACAAAACTCATTGAAAAGATGTTCATTTGAAATAAGAACACATTACAATTATTTAAATTTTAAAGAATCATTCTACAACTGCTAAGCACATTAAAAATTCGGCTCCTTTTTCATCTATACGTACAGTCTGTTTGATGCTGGCTATACCACGGTCGTAACAGCCTACATCAGGGGTTCCCAACCTTTCTCCGACCATGTACCCCTTCAGCATTTCGACAAGTGCATGTGTACCCCTAACATTTCTTGTGACAAAATAGTTTATCATGATTAATCATAGACACATTTACCAATAGGCATATAACCGCTTTTGAGAATAATATTCACTGATATATTATAAATATTTGGAAATAAAATATATGTAAATGCATGTTTCGCTTCTATTGCTAACCTCAAATGTACCCCTTCGGACAGGAAAATGTACCCCTAGGGGTACCTGCACCCCAGGTTGGGAACCTCTGGCCTACATGATAGTGTTAAACCTGCAGATTTAATTTTGAATTTGCATTTTCAACTTGCAAAAGATAAAGAAAACAGGAAGCTTTTTCTCTTCTACTCCTTAAAGCACATGCTTGATGTAATATGCACCAGAGTTTGTTGCAGTTAACATTTTACTTCAGCTGCAATGTGTGATATTAATGACAGTTTGGTTGTCGTTACGATGTTGCTACTTGTTATTTTGTGTGTTTGAGGTTGCTTTGTAAGAAAGGTCAGTTGTATGTTGCACAAATACTGCAAGTGCAAGAAGATAATGGTGGTTACCTTCACTGCAAACTGTTAGTTTTATCGCATGTTTTGGGCTGTAATTTCGGCTAGTTTGGAGTTTTTTGGGCTGGTTTTGGGCTTGTTTTAGGAGGACATTGGGCTGGTTTTTCAACCAGCATCTGGCAATACTGATGTGCAGATTGGAAAGACTTTGCATAAAGTTGACAATAAAATCAACCTTTTCGATAACACTTCATTCTGAACACAGCATTGGTAACTAAGTGTAGATCTTGGACGAAAACAATGATTCCAAAATTGTGCGTATTTCTGAAGATTCTTTGGATAAGATCTTTTTTGGGCTTCGTGTACCTAAGCTGTGAAATACGAAACTAGAGAAAAGCACGGTCTGCTCACGTTCTGTTGTAAAGTATATTAAGATATCACAGCTTTGGAATGCCGGAAAATGCACTCCGACATTTGTCGCAACCTATCTTAGCCACCTTCTTCAGTCCCATATGCCGCTAATACGCACAAACCTAAAGATACAATGCAGTTACCTCAGGTGCAAACCATGGTTACATTTGAAATGACGTGGGTAAGACAAACGCATAGACCGACCTTCACATGAGGGTGCCTGACCCCAGCTCCCGTTCTCATCACATGTCAGCGATGAAGGACTTCCCGCCGCAAACCGAAAGCCAGAGTTGCACTGATACTCGGCAGTAATGCCGAACTCGTAAGCAGGATTGTTGCTCAGTCTTCCATTGGTTACCACAGGTGGCGGTGGACAGGTGACAACTGAAAAAAAAACAGTTCGAATCACACTAAACACGCATAGCAGTCTGAGAAAGTCGCTAAGCGGAGTCCTGTGATTTGCAAACACTGGATTTTGCGAGGCGAGGGTAGTTTGTGGAGTTACATTGGGTTAAACCAAACGCTGAAAGGGTTCAACAAATGCGTGTACGCGATATGTAGCGAAAGGGTGACTCTTTCAAGCAGTGGTTCTCAAACTTTTTGTTTTTTAAGCAATGGTTCTTAACCGACTTCGTTAGAGTGCCGCACTAAAATTTTTTAACACAAGTCAATTCATAAGTTTTGCTTCATTGCATAACGAAGTCTATTACACAAAATATTAGAAGTTTTATTGAAAGCCTACTGAGGGCCGCACAAATGCTACTTGCGATCCGCATGCAGCTCTCTGAACAGTGATTGAGAACCACTGCTTTTAAGTCTTACGATAATTGTACAGCAACCCGTCGTAGTTTAATCTAAACATTCTATATGTTCTGTCACGGTTAGGAGTAAACCACCTTTTCACTAGGCACCAGAAAGCAGATGTCTCATGATGTTGGACAAATATTTTCGCTACGATTTAGAAATCCAAGTTGTGCACCTTAATTTACTTTTCTGGTATTGTGACACTGCGCGTACTTAAAAGTAAAAGATAAGCTATTGCAGATCTGGTTCGTTGAAACTTAACTTTGACTAATGGAAAGAAAAACTATTTTTTGTTGAAATGTAACTTCACCCTGGTCTACAGTAGAACGTTGCATTTAGTGAGATTGCTCAATGCTCCAGCAACCACAGAGAAGCGTTGCATATCTGAACTTACGGAGTCGCAGTATTAGGCAAATTTGCACCATACCACCAATTGCAAAACTTAAGCGCCTCATCTGACATCTTATTTATATTTTTAGTTAAACCAAGCATCTGGTATTTCATACCAAGTGCCTTTTCAGAAATTCCAAGCATGTTCGTGAGTGCGTCATTCGAACGCAAGAGCATTGTTTCGCCGACAGCAGTAACGGCAATTCGGAGCGATATGTTCGGTTACACAGCTTCATTCGCTAACATATTCAACGGGCGAAGTCATATAAAGCATTGGGGTTTTGCACCATTGCACCTGAGGCAGTGGTTCCCACCGTTTTTAGTATCATGGAACCTTTTGACGATTTGGCTGCAAGCTGCGGACCCCTTTTTACATACAAGTGGTCTCTACTAGAAAAGGCTATCATCAGCTTTGAGTGCCAAAACTCATCTCTCATGGAACTTGCCAAGTAACAAATTGACATTGCATAACAATAAACTGTCGAATGAATGGAATTGTGGGTAATCCCGTGCTGCAAACGAGGGTAAATTCATATAATTGGCATTAGATCGAAAAATGCAAAATATTCGGTCGCCAGGCATTGAAATATTCAGCAATAGTGTAGCCGAAAGCGTCAACGAGGTTTTAAGATCTAGTGAAATTTGAAACGAAATGGTGACGATACAAAAACTTGGAACCAGACGAAAGAAAATCTGGTGAAAATTTATAGTATTTTCCAGTGCATGACAAAACCTTTCCAGACGAAATCCAGCTAATTTAACATTGCATGTAGCAACACTCTCTCTATAGCTCGCCTTCTCAGGTGTTATCACAGATTGGTTAGCCCAGCCACCTTGCACGGGGTGACCACCTGAAGACATTTTTAGTTAGATTAGTTAGCGTTAGACTTTAAGGTTGAAGTCAGGTTTAGATTTGAAAAATTTTGGTTTTTGCAAATGGTTCATCCTGCTGCTCATCAGCAGCAGGTGATCCATTTGCAAAATTCTTTCACAGCCAAAGACCTTTCAGACGACAAGACAGTTGAGGAATTCTGGATTCATATGATCGACTCGTATCCAAATGTTGCTAAAGTTGCACTACGCTCGCCTTTGCCTTTTGTCTTCACATATTTATGCAAGTCCGGATTCTCAGCAATGCTTCTCATCAAAACTTCGATTCTGTAGTTTCGCTCGATTCGGTTTCTTTTCCAAACTATGACAAGCAGACTATGAAAAGCAGCACTGACAGGAAACAAAAATAATCATACTGTCGCATGTTGGCGGGTTGTCGCTCCAATAAAGAACGTTCTCTCTACTTCTACATGTTCTGTAGTATCGATTGTTGTTTCGCTGGGTGTTCAATATATACCCTGCACATAAAAGAAAGTTGTTCATGTGTTGAAAATAAAAACCTTAAAACAAACCAGATGCGATCAGCACTTTTCGAATCTACGCAGTGTATGAAGCAAGATGTCTTTGACCTGGAAATGTTATCGAATTAACAAAAACTCAACTATGAGTTTGTTTCGATTAATTATTTTTGTGTTGCTGAGATT
>Ga0210059_1004483_pt1 | contig 22534 bp, 11 predicted proteins | sample Ectturendosymbi2_FD_188042 | JGI IMG/M metagenome (GOLD analysis project Ga0210059, IMG submission 188042) | Ecteinascidia turbinata endosymbiont from Florida, USA - Sample 2 (SPAdes) (version 2) | ecosystem: Host-associated > Tunicates > Ascidians > Unclassified | place: Key West, Florida...
GTCCATAAGCTACCACAAAAACGGATGTCAGTAGTCAAGTTGTTCTAATTCATAAACATATTACTTTGTTCTGAATTCCCTCGATATCAGTAACCAGAGCCGCGTCAACCGCCCTCCATACACCCAATTGGGGGGCCACGCTGTTACAGAGGACCCACAAATCAGAACTAACCCCCCCAAGCAAAATTTAACCCCCTAAATTTAAATGTGAAGAACTAGAAATCAGTGAAGTTTTTGTCAATCCGTATCTTTTTCTGTCTTGCAATTTGTAGACGGAGCAGTACCTGCCGCTGTTACTTGGAACAACATCGCCTGATCAGTGCCGGTGCTGCATTTAGGTAAACTAGGCGGCTGCCTAAAGCGCTAGGCCAAACGGAGCGCCGAAAAGAGCCAAGAAATATACAACTATGTGGTTTTCAAAGTGACGAACGTCCACCAAGTAAAAGTGAATGAACATAATGAAGTGAACGGAACACAAGTTCACGCAGTTTTTCAGGTTTGCTGCATAGGGTCAATACTTTTGTTATTAATTTCGATTTCATATTATTCATCTGATAAACTTTTCTAATGCACAAAAACTTCCTTCTTATTTCTGCAATGTACAATGTGATGACATGCAGAGTAAGGATCTTTGTATAGGACGGGTGGGCGCTTGAATGGATCTTGCCTAGGGCAGGGTTGCCAAGTCTAAAAAGATCTTTCAATCGAGAAAAATTGTGAAATACCACTGGAATCCGCTTGAATCAGACCAAATGTATAGGCCGCTAGCCAATTATCCGTTATAATCTAGCGGATGTAGGCGCCAGACCAGTTATTTAGCAGCTAGAAAGGAATAAAATCCGCCAGATCTAGCGGAAAATCCGCTAAATAGGCAACCCTGGCTTAGGGTGCTTGCAAGTCTATTGATAACGTGTTGTCAAGACGAGCAAGGCATGCCCTCCTTCGTTTGTCAACTTTACATCAATAATTTTAAGGTCACCATTTCTGTTATTTTCATTTCTTGATTTTCCTGGCCCTGCTGCTTTACCAGAGTACCTTCATGTTGAAGCCTTCACTAAATCATGTTTCGGCTATCCAATGTAGATAGGTTGGGAACGCTGTCGAAACGCCAGCATTATTGGCGTTAATAGACTATTTGAGCAATTAAGTTTTGGTTTTAAGACGCATCACCTTTTTTAATCAAACAGATTCTAGATGGCACTGAAGACTTTCTGGCGACGGTTCTGCCGAAATTGTGTCCGCAAATGGAACTAAAAAAATAGTGAAAAAAATTTGGTTTATTTGTTGTTTAGGGCATTTGGCCTCGGGATGTGCCGTAATGTCGATATATCAAAACGGTCACAACATAACTAACGAAAAAGCCAGCGGTGAAGTTATCTCGCCACACTCCCATTACATATTTATTGAGGAGCCTACCTCACTGGCCTCGTGTAATCTGAAAAAAAGGATTCAGGCGTTTTGTTCCTCACATTATATGTAACAATAACCAATTCTCAATGCCAGAAAAAAAGAATGCTCCTCCTCATTCACTTCAATCCTTCGCGTTCATGCTCCTATAAAGGTCTTTTGTTAGCGGCATAGTAAAAAAACGTGCGTTGAACCAAAACATAATACAAATATAATACTTACAGGAATGCTGGAAATTGTCTCTACTTCCAAAATTTTAGGGCCCCCAGAAATCGGGGGCCCTAGGCTTAAGCCTTTCAGCCTAATGGTAAATCCGCGCCTGCCTACTTGTCTCTGTGTCAAGATGGAATTCGTGGTTGGAACCATTCGTTTTCATGTGAATTGCGTTCACTTTCTAAAGCTGCTTTCATTCATGTGAGGCCGGCACAATTGTGTACGGAAAATGGTATTTCGATTTACATGTGCAGTGCTGTGGAGGTTGCATGGTTAGCACAGAATTTTCGACATAGCAGTGCACGTGTGTGATTGCATCTACATTGGTGTTTAGGTGTCCCTAGTGAATATTAACGCTAGTTCATCTTTAATGATATTCGCAAGCCTATGTTGGGTTTGATAAGGTAAATCATAGCAACTTAATCTTCAAAACAATTAAAAATCGCCATGCAAGATGGACATTTATGCAGCCCCCCCCTACTTTCTCCTTGGCCCCGCAATGGCCCTTCCACTTTTTTCATTGTAGAATCGCCACTGCTTGCACTGCTGCTCAAGAACGCCAGCGAAAGTCAAAGAGCTTTTGTAATCAAACTTTCAGATTTTAAACAAACAAACTGCATCCAAATTATTTCTTTACCATTTGCTGAATTAAAAAATGGACTACTTGATTTTATCTTGTAATGATGACGGTTGTATGTTATTTTCAAAGGATAGTACCGTACGAATCGTTTGATAAAAGCAACGCAAGTAATTGAAGAAAGTGAAAGAAAACGAATAAAAACGACACAGAGTCAATTTTGCTATAGCAATAGATGGAAGAAAGCAAATTTTGCTTTGTTTATCGTAGCTTTCGTAGGCATTACCAAGTAAAATGTATCGTAACATAGTAACAAAAGGAGACTTCTGTGAAGCACTTTTTCAAGCCTCTTATCTCTCTGGTCCATATCTGATTATTGTACAGGTAGTTATTTTCGAGGCTGCATCAAGATCATTCTCCTTTTAAGAAAGATAATTCAGTGAATCTTGAAACAATCTTTTTTCATTATGCTTGTTTCGGGAAACTTGTAAAAATGGAAACTCAAGCGATTTTCCGTTGTCAAAAATGCTTTTGCGCTTGTTTGAAAAGGGGCTGCCCATTTTTTTGGAAAGAACGTACCAAGTCGAGGCAAACAATACTGAGTGGCAGGTTTCAGGTTTGGTTTCTGTTCCTGCTTCACACAATAGACGCATTTAGCAAGTCACAGAGGGAAAAACAAACGATGTGTCTCAGCCCTGACATCAAAATGATCAAACATCACCAAAGTAAACAAATTTGACAAACGCCTTTATTAACAAATTCCTCATAATATGTTAGTATCTGAGATCATCTTAAACTCAAAATATACGATATGTTGACATCATTTCGCAACAAGCAGCCAAAAATGGCAAGATTCTTCTTATTCCTGGTTTGCAGTACAGGACATAATGATTCCTCCAAGACCGTTAAATGACTCTCACCACTTTGCAGAGCGTAACAGTTTCTGAAAGATGCAGACTTGATTTTGGAGTGCTCCTTGCATATCATCAAAGGCGCATTCATATGGAATACTTGAACTCACAACGTTTATTCAACAGCAAGAGCCGCACACAGAACAGAACATAATTCAGTTAATTGGAATGATGTCGTTACCCATAGCAGTGCGTGTAAACGACCCTTTAAGTCCCGCGTGCGCCACTTTTCTTGCAGAACATTGCAATCCTATAACTCGCCAGGCGATTGAGCTAGAGAGCTGTTCAAACCCTCTACGGATTCAACAAGTCTTGTCGAAATCGAAAAAAATTTTTTTCGGTTTCGGTGGGGGTTTCTGGAGGTGACGTCACAAAGAGGGCATGTTTTGGAAATGTTGGCCCGGTTAGGCCGGCCCTGGACCCTACCCATTGACCCATTCTTTTGGCTCAAACTTTTGTTGAAAACTAGGTGAAAATCCGAGTCTATAGAGCCCTTGATTGACTTGCTAGCGCATCTGTGGCCAAAATTATGGGCCCAAAACCCAGTTTTTGGCCTAATTCCTAACTTTTTAGAAAAGGCATAATTTCCCCTTTCAGGCCAAACTTTGGCCGGCCATAACTCGGCAGCAGATTGAGCTAGAGAGCTCTTCAAACCCTGCAATGACTAGTGGCATCGTGTAGTTAAGAACAAAAAAAAAATTCTTTTAAATTTGAATAGGGGTTTTGGGCCAATGGGCTCATGATGGGGGTCTGTTTATTGGTTAATTATATGACGTCATCATCCGATCCCACGCGCCGATATTGTGGCTCGCAGTATTTTTGGATTCTAAGCTAAAATACGCGTTTTTAGAGCCCTTGATCAAGTTTCTAGCGTTTTTGGTTCAAATGTTATGCCACAAATATTCCAAATACGTCAGGAATTCCCAAGGGCCTTCAGGGGATTTCCCTAATTAACATTCTACCATTTTTTCCATAACTCATCAACCAGAAATGCTAAATGTCCATCAAACCCTCTAAAACCTCGTACTACAGCCTAGAATGCATTTAAATCTCGCACGGTTTCGCACCGCTCATTCTGCTTGATTCACGCACTGCCACGGGCCGTTGAGGTCACGGATTGTTTAGAGAAACCTGTCAAAACATGTCAAAACAACCTGTGGTTTTGTAAACATAGTAAACATAGCCAGAAAGGCCGAAATCGCACGGCAAAAAGTTTTTTTTTCAGCCTAAAGTACATGTCTTTCCCCATTCAGAGCGGATTTGAACAGCTCTCTAGCTCGATCCGCTGGCGAATGATGGCCATTTAGAAAAGGGCTGTGTTCCAACCCAAATTGGGGTTTGTGTGTGCAGAAATGTTCACTAATTTTGCTTTTTTTGGTCATGATTTCGGCTACAGATATGCTAGAAAGTCATTCAAGGGCTCTAAAGACGCGGGTTTTAACCTGATTTCCGAAAAAATCTTGAGCCTTAATACTGGCCCAATGGGTTGGGGCCCAGGGCCAGGAAAATGTAGCCAAAAACACCCCCACTTGTTGCGTTCCCCCCCGAAAACCCCCCACAAAAACGAAAAATTTTTTTTCCATTTCGACTACAAGACTTGCTGAATCCGTGGAGGGTTTGAACAGCTCTCTTGCTCAATCGCCTGGCGAGTTATAGGATTGCAAAGCTCTGCAAGAAACGTGGCTTTCGCGGGACTAAAAGGGTTTAAATAGAACTGAAATGAAGAGGAAGAGGTTGAGGTTAGCCTTCTAGGACGTTGCTGTTGCTATAGGGCGATATTAAAACAAGCAGGATCGCATTTGACAGTGGAACGAACACTTGCTAGACTCTGAAAAAGCAATATTTGTACATTTAGAAACACACAAAATTTCTATACATATTTACGAATTAAAGGTGCATTTCTTTCTGCCCTTGCGTTGTCAAAAATGTGTCATGTGACATCGATTAAGATGTTTTTGTTGTTTTACTTCCAAACCAAAAAATCTATAGCCGTCTTTGTTGCGGCGCGAGCTGTGGTAAGATGATTCAACAACCTTCGCTTATAGCCTGACATCTTAAGAATTCCGCGCATCAGCAGGAATTGCAATCTCTTGTTGCCTACAGCAATTGCAAATGGATAGGAGGACATTCAATGCAAACTTTGTTGTCACAAAATCAAGCAGCAAATTTTAACAGCGATTGATCGTTGGATACGGTTGCTAAAAATACAACAGAAATAATCAAAACGATTTTGACTGGCGCAGCTAAACTACCAAACATTTCTACCAGGCGCAGCTGCACTATTAAGCAATCAGACCTCGTATTCAATTAACTGAGTGTGCGCAAAACATTCAACAACGATGTTAATAAAAACGTATGTGATAAGGTGCGCAACGACCAAACGTCTTCACCTTTGTTTGATCTCTTCGCATGGGATACATCTGGTGGCCAATTTCATGTGCTCCCTTTCTGAACGCAAAGGAGTCCGTTTGTTTCGTACTAACTGAACTGACGGACTAACTCTGATTGACAGTATTTGATGTATGATTCCATCGTTTTCCTCTCTCTCGACGTTTTGTGTCTGCGAACCGGATTTTGGGACGGATATGCGTCTGTTTGGTCGTAACCGCTGTGACCGAGAAGTTGTTTTTCAGTTTTTCTGCGCCTAGCATACGACAAAAGTGCAACTCGGGTCCGCTAGAACTTTGGCTATCGTGTAACTAAATTCTGTTAACCTAGTCAGGGTGTTTCTTCTTTTTTTGAGCCAGTTGTTCTCACCACTGCGTGGCCGCGCTACTGGATCTAGGGGCAGATGTTGAGCAGCCATTGGATTGTTTTATCGTCCAGAAATGTCAGCCCATGCAGTCCATGGGGAAGTCATTGGATATTTGAGGACAACATGGTCGACGGTTTGTTCTTCTGCGCCACACTCACAGTCTCTAGAGGAAGCTATACCCCATTTGTACAAACAGGAGCGGAAACGTCCAACACCGGTTCGGAGGCGGTTAAGCCGGACCCAGGCTGTTCTTGGGAGGGTCAATCCGGGGTGTGGTGCTGGTGTCAGGGATGAAAATGCGGAGTCTTGTAGGGTTGTCCGCCCAATCTGCATTCCATTGGTGATCCGCCCAGTGCACCGCACGTATTTTCTTGTTGTTAAATGAATTGAGGAGTTGTTGTGCGGAGGATACAAATGTGCGTCTCCATTTTAGGCGCCATGGATCTGCATCCGATGGACGGGTGAGCGCTCAGTGGAGCAGATGTCCAAGCTCCATGGCACGGCATGCTAGAGACAGTGTGGCTCCATTGCGACGAAGCTCAGGAGGTTGGATGCCTGCGAGGATTGGACGGTTGTCCGCTGGTATAGGACGCAGGCATCCAGTCACAGTTAGCAAGGTGGCGTTGATGGTGGGGTCGATAAGGCGAGGGTTAACCTTGCAGAACCAGACAGGAGCACAGTACTCTGCTGTTGAATGCACCAGGGCTAGGGTGGCTATTCGCGAAGTTGTTGCTCCAGCACCCCAGCCGGAGCCAGCAATCCGCCTCAGGAGTGCGACCCGTGATGTTAGCTTCTTGCGAAGTGACTCAAGTTGTCGGCGACATGTGAGCGATCTGTCCAACGTTACTCCGAGGTATTTGGGCTCGGAGCAGAAGGGCAGGATTTCGTTGTTGAAGTTGACTTTCATGTCATGTTTCGCTTCCTTGTTGTAAAGGTTCAAGTGTGCCGACACCGTTTTTACAATGCTGAGTTTAGCTTCCATGTCTAGAGGTATTCACCTAGTGTTGCCATGTCCTTGGTCAACACCAATTCCACTGCCTGCCAATCTCCATCAGGACGCATGATTGCTAGATCGTCAGCATTAATATACTTTCTGGAGACGGTGGTTGGCAAGTCAGAGACGATGTCAAAGAGAGGGCAGATCCCTGCGGGACGCCGTTCTTGAGGCGTCGTAATCTGCTTCTTTTGCTGTTTCCGGTGGTAAGGGTAAAGCTGCGATTGCCAACCATCTCCATGAACATGCGGACCATGTGTTTATCAAGCAGCAATTGCAGCAGCTTGCCAGTGAGGCCGCGGTGCCATACATTGTCGTCGGCTGCTGTGAGGTCAACAAATACAGCTCCGGCGTTCTTTTTAGCCGAAAAGCTATCCTCGATGTCCTGTGTCAGCAGGGTGACCTGGTCTATGGCCGACCACCCTTGTCGAAAGCCCGCCTGCTCCCGTGGGAACAATGGGTCGATGATTGGATCGTGACGAACCTAGATAAGTCTCTCGAGGATTTTAAAAGGGACACACATCAGAGATATGTGACGATAGCTCTTAGGGTCACCCAGTGGCTTTTCTGTCTTAGGGATCGCAACTATTGGTGGTCTTCTCTTGGTGGAATTTTGAGTTGGCGCATGCAGGAAGTGAGGAAGTCGCATATATAAGATTTGAGAGCCGACTCAGCGTGGAGTATAAACTCCGTGAAGAGGGAATCTAATCCTGGAGACTTTCCTGGATTCAGGCATCTGAGGGCAGCAGCAATCTCCTACGGTCTAAAGGGTTCGGAGATACTGTGACCCTGAGGTGTTGGAATCTTCCATATGTCGGACAGCTCCTTGTTGACGAACCTGGTGCACTCGCGATCCCCGGCCCTGTGTGCCTCGTTCTTCACAATTTGCGAGGCGATGGAGGTTGCCGAGATGGGGCAAAGGCGAGAGGATCGTCCAGCCAGACCTGCCAGTTAGTTTGTTGATAGTTCTCCACGCCTTGAGACTAGAGGGCGAGAAGTCGATGGAATTAACACCTTCCTCCCATGGCTTCTACTTCTTTAGCTTTAACCGAAGTAGTAGGGACAAAAGCGGCTCTATCAAAGTCAGTCCCAACGGGGCTCGTAAGAAAGAGCGGTAGAGAGTCTCGCACTCTTTGTCCCTGCATGGCACATAGTTCTTCCGACGGCCACGTGGGATGTATTGTTTGGACGCGGATAGTAGGCTCTTGCAAAAATCCTGGTATGCCCTCTCAATATCTGGTGTGTCTGGAGGTGTCAATCTCTCAACGGATTCACCTGTGAGAAGGCAAAAGCGCTTCCAGTCCGTCTTGCGAAAGTTCCATTTCTATTGAGTGTCAAGTTCAGTGAATTTAGTGCAGGTTGTTTCGAGTTCGTGTTTATTCACTGAAATGTTGGCGGCCAGGTGCCTCTCTTGCTAACTGTTGAATTAATATGTTGTGCGCTCAGTTCGTCAGTGATTGTGATTCTAGCACGCCTGCTTAATTACCAGAGACATTCACTTCGTAATACAGAGCCGTTAGTTGGGCTGCAGTAATGCGCAAATGCGTGTTTGATCTACTGTGATTGACCGCAGTCGTGTGAGGCGTATACTGCGCATGTTGTTTGTTAATCGCTTGTCGTGCGCTTAGCTAATCCACGAAGTTTGTTTTGGTAGTTTGCTGTGCGCTTAGTTGTTTATGTTGTATTATCAGAAACCCTGTTTGACGATCAATCGCTGCTGAAGTTTGCTGCTTGTTGGATTTGTGTGATAACAAGAAGTTGTGCTGATTGCCTTCCGTTTGCAATTACTGTAGGGAAAAAGAGACTACTGTTACGGTGATGCGCGGATTTCGTAAGGGTCAGGATTTAGGTGCAGGATTGTCAGATGCGCGTTTCTCAAATTTCTAGCTTCCCCAAGGCTCGCAACTAAGGCTAGCTGCAGCAAGGATATGCTGCGTTTAATTTGGCGTACACAGCTCAGATGATTGGCTTTAGTTTATCTGAAAACTTGCTGCTTTGAATGGAAGAATTTGGACTATTCGCTTTAGAGCCAAAAACGTCACTAAAAGGCAAATATAGACTGAGCCGCAGTTTTATTACGCGCCGTGCGAGGCAAAAGATAAAAGTAGACTGTTAGTAAGAACTGTTGCGAAATTATGAAACAGACACATGTCGTTCCAGCATGAGCATCCTGTGTTAGCAGCAGGGATGTGGAAGCGGAAGCTGGAAGCGGAAGCGGTGGAAGCGGTCCTTTTTCTGTGGTAGCGGAAGGGGAAGCGCGAAAATCCTGCCGCTTCCGCTTCCACATAGGTTATTTGACTTGGAGAGTAACTTGGCGAAAAAGTTTTGTCCATTTCCCAATGTGGATTTAAGCGGTGAAGTTGCACTATAAGTCTGAATGAACGTGCGATATTAGTAGCGCGAGAGAACGAGATAAGTCACAAATAAGGACATTTCTTAGAAATAAGGACAGTAACATTTTCTGAGACGTAGTACTGCAAAATAAGGACAAATCTTAGAAATAAGGACGATATGGTAGCCCTGCCCAAGTCAAACACAAAAAACAGAACAACGATATATTTGTTATTATCCTGCTTGCCAACAATATGTCAATGCCCTGTTTGCGTCCCCATGTGAACCTCTCACACACACCAAGAGGCACGCTTGCAGTTTAAGAACCCAGGTCTTAGACCGCTACGTTTCAATAAATAGAATCTGCAATTAGGCATTTACACCGCACACATTAACTCGGGAAACTCTTCGTTGATGATGGCGAACAGTACTTTTGTTTTCAGTGACATTGCTTATATCACTAAAATTGTAATATTGCTGTCCTATCGGAGATTGTCATAGCTAAAGAATTATGTTCACACACCCTGCTTCAGATTAAATTTTTGGCCGCCCACAACATGCAAGTACTAGTATCAACTTGGCAGCAATTACTTGTATGCTGTAATATGTAGGGCAATCAATCGTTCATCCCGGATGTGGCCGTTATCTTGCTGAAGCGTGATGCTGAACACGAGTCCAAATTTATCACTGTCAAGCGAGAACCTGTCCACAGTAGATTGAGTGGCGCAGGCAAAACCAAGGGCAACCGTGGTTCGTCAGCAGTTCATTTGCGCTCACTGCACGTGTCATTTTCTAACTGAGAAAAAACTATTCATATGCTGGACAAGGAACATAATTGCCAAAGACAAATTCTATCATGATTCAAGTTTTCTCAAGAATGAAACGCTGCCGACTAAATTAAGCCTAAGAGTCGTGATGGTCAAGAGTATAACGTGAGCAACGAAGTTAATAAAAATAGTTGCATGTTCTACAACTGAGAGATGCGTGAGCATGTCACTTTCACACTATTGCAAAATTGTCAAAGTATGTGAGGCAGATATTACCTGTTTAATTGCCAAATTCAGTATGATTTTCGATTCAAAAGTGGCGGTTTTTGAAACGAAAGCCTTACAGCAGTTTGTTGTATTGTGACATGCATTTCGTGAAGATGCACCTGGCAGGAAGTAGCAGTGGCTGTATCTGTCCTCTCGACCAGACTTCCAGACATTTCAGACATTGTTCACGTCTCGCTCATCCCATATTGCTAGGCAACAGCAGTTGGCAGTATCTAACGTTGAGAAGGTTGCAGGTGTTAGTGAAAACCCACTTTGCCTACCTCTATTCCCATCACCTTTTTTCTCAATCTGCAATGACGTTTCCTTGTTTTCTTCTTTCGTTTGTTCAGCTCGGGTTTTCACAAAAATTCTCTGCATGTTCGACGTGGAGTCGGTTGACGTGTGATATCAATGAAAAAACGATCCTGATACCCCATTCGCAGTTAATAATTTTTTTTTCTTTTAAAGTTGTATTCAACCTTTTGTATACTGCATAGTACCGCTGTTTACAAAATAACATTGTGATAGAATTAGATAAACCAACAGCTCTGTTTAGTGGTATAGCAGTGTGTCCTAAACTCACTGAAGGATCCGACATAATCAGAAAGCTTCACGACTTCGTACAAGTTTTAAACTAACATCTATTGAGCCTAAACAGACTGAATATCAGTTCCACTGGTCTTCAGAAAGAGTTTTCTTTGAACTGCTGGGCATTTTCAAGGGTGCGCAGTTAAGTGTTATATATTGCACAGGATTAAAAACACATTTGTTTTGTAAGATAAGTGAATGTTGAGCAGAATACAAAGAAATCGTATATGAACGGCCAATGCGTTTATAAGATATTTTGAATGTCTTGATGGAGGCAAAGACATTTTGTCTCCTTCTTATTATGCACCTTGCCGACTTTGGCAAAGATTTTACAAAATAACAAGACGCTAGCTTAACATTTTTCAGATAGAACATTTGATTAATCAAGATAGTTGTTATCTGTTCTCAATTTATGAAACAAGAAAATATGAACAACCTCTGCCACGTATTTCTAATTGCATATAAGAATTGGCTGATTGCATATTTAGAAATATGCAAAACCTTGCAAAGTTTTATTCATTGTAACAGGATGCATTTTGTTCTGTGAGTGTACGGCTCTGTCGAGAAATGTTCTCAATACATATTATGCTATTTTATAGCATATGGCTTTTGGGTTTACGTTTTTGGTTAGTAGCAAATGCAACGTGCTTTTCAGCAGGAAGTCCAATGCAAAACCTAAGCAGTGTATGGTTCTACCTTTCCAACATTTTGAAAACGTATCATCTCACAATTTGTAAGTAATGAAGCCATGTTTTATTTGTCATACGTGTCACCAGGGACCGAGTTTGCTAGAAACGTTTGGGGGGACAAACTTTGTGTGATATGCATGTTATTATGCATATCACACAAACATGATATTATCGTTTGCGTTTCAGTGACCTTACCATGTTCACTCGACCTTAGTACGACCTTTTCGTAAACTTGGAAAAATGGGTGGCAATTATGGAAATTATATATTTGGGAACCATGGCGCAAGTATCCCCCTGGCTACTCCCATCGTGGTATGGCAGTTGTAACTGTGCTAGTACTTGAAAATGACTAGTAGGTATTTGCTTCTTTACTACGTACACAAAACTTTAATATTAGCAGTTGAAGGGTTCTTTGTCAAAGTAGGTAACACAAACACAGCACTTCAATTATTCTTTAAAAAACAAACAAAACAAGTAAAATGTATGAACATGTATCCCTGATATTCAAATAATTGGCAGTTACATAATGCAATTTCAATTAATAAACATGTTTCACTGAGATTCCAGTAACTGGCAGGCTGAGTCCTATAATGGCCCATAAGTACAAAAGTACTCCTTGTCACCAGTGACGGATTTACGCATAGGCCAAATAGGCCATGGCTTTGGGCCCACGCAACTCCGTCCTATGACGACTCGTTACCAACTTTGAATTTGTGAAACATCGCAGAGGCATAAATTCACAAATTAATTTGAAACGAATGAAGATACAAATGTTTAGAACCAGAGCCCTAGTCACTGCAGCAGTGTTCTCTAGTAGCAAATGATTTGTCAATTACACTGTTTCTGAAATATAATTTTTATAGGCAAATTATATCGTGTTTGATGCGGATCCGCTTTTGCTTTTTCCAACTAGATAGCCAGTATACAGAGCTTGCTTGTTGAAGCTCTAGATCAGAGGTTTCTAACCTGGGATACATGTACCCCAACCTGGGGGTACAAGGGGTACGTTTATTGCACAGCCGCAACAAATTCACTTTGAGACTTTAAAATGGAGTGGACCTTTATAATTCTAAAAATCTAAACATTCTATAAAAAATTAAGTGAATTTTTGTTATTTTACTCAGCCTTTTTGTCATAACAAGAAACTTTAGGGGTACGCGCTCATATGTTGAAATGCTGAATGGGTGCATGGTCAGAGAAAAGTTGGAACCCTTGCTCTAAATGTTAGTTAAATCAGCTAGAACAGTTTCTCGTGTGTTGTACTTGGAAAATCGTGTGTACATTTGGCTTACTTCATATCTTGAGCTGAGGGTGCTGCGAAAATACTTTGATGTGCAAAATTTGTCTTCATGCTGTTTACCATAATCCTATAGCATAGAAGATTAAGACACTATATTTTGTATTGCTTGGAAAACGACAACTTAAAACGGCTTAAACAAACCGTGTCAACTTAATGGAATATGCTTGTTTGGTCCATGCAATATGCGGTTGCTATAAAAAAAGGAGTTTGCGTACAGCTAATCAGATCGACAACTACACAATAATTTCGAGGGTAAAAACACGGTCCCACATGAAAATTTATATATCCCAAAAATAAACCTACAAAAATGCGAGAAATCACCTACGAAGAGAACGTCTGAACTACACGAAAGAACTACAAATTCCAACAAAAGATCGCAGTGCAATTTGTTCTTGAGAAGAATGTGGGAAAGGCTGTAATTTCTGTCGAAAATCTGAGGCATTGTTTTTCACCAGGATTCCGCGGAACCTCAGGGTTCCGTGAGTCGCTGTCAGGGTTTCCGCCAAAAGACACCGAAATTTGTCTGGTGCGAAATTCGCGACCACAGTTCTATGCGGTGGTGGCAGCATGGACACATGGATCATTGCACAGGGTTCCATGAGCAACGCAAACATTTGCGCAAGGTTCCGCTACAGGAAAAAAGGTTGAAAAACACTGATGTAAGGCATTCGTAGAACCAAAGTCCACACAACAAAAGATATATTTTTGTGGGGGCACTAAACATAGGAGGGACATATACTTTCACGCTTTTAAGACAAGCGACCAAATAGGCCACACCTGCCTGGGGCTCCAAAAACTAAGATGGCCTTGGGCTCCGCGTTCCCTAAACCCGTCCCTGCTTGTCACGTACATTTGGTTAGTACTTAAATTTTGCCAATACATTATTTCTGTACAGTACAACTACAATGTTTTTATCGCAAAATATTGAGGGAACAAAAGATATTGTGTCCCCCTTGTCCAAAAGTGGGGAGGACATTTCCCTCCGCCCCCTTGAAACTCGATCCCTACGTGTCACGTTGTGCATGTTATATGAAGTTTTGGTAAAATTCTGTGCATCTGTATTTGCGTAGGAGGAAGTTTCAATAAACTCATACACTTTCATAAAACGCGCGAATATGATTTGACTTGGTTTGCTCAAAATACTCATAAAAATCAAAAACAATATTTTTGTACTGATTATCCACAATCATAACACATATGGTCGCAATTAGGTGGGGCCACGGGGGACGCGTCCCCCCACTTTTTCAGACGGTGAGGATATAATCTGCCATGTCCCCCACATTTTCTCTTTAGGTTTCGCAATATATTGGTTTCACACCAATGTTTACCCCCACATTTTACAACAACATTGCGCCCATGATAACACAATTATTTCCATAAGTGCAAATAAAAAATTAGTTACACGTTAGGAAAGAAAAAACAACGTTTTCAGCAGCATAACAAATTGAAAAACATTTTGTACAACATTTAAACTTATTTGCCATCTGAAAGACAACACGAAGTGTTATGTTTCCACTTCAGAAACAGTCATCTTGTATAAAATGTTTAAAAGGGTTTAGGAACGGTTGTTAGTTCAAAGGCTTCTTTATTTTCTTTGCATCTTATTGTTTACGTGTTTGTGCACAGTAGGCTACTTATGGAAAAGCGCGTTAGAGCTTGAGTTGACTGATCGGAAAGAATATTAGTGCCTTGCCGCATGTCTGAGATGCTGCAACTCTGTCAAGTGTTTCGAAACGTGACATGCGTCGTTTGTTGGTGTGTGCTGTGAGCTCGGGAAAACAGTTGTCAGGAAGAGAAGCCAATGAATAACGATGTGTATGGCACCTTACCATAATTTCGCGTAGAGATGGATCAACAAACTAAACACAGTGCTTTGAGGATGTTCTAGTTACTTGGTTTTTACAAGGTAGGCTGTCGAACACAGAGCGAAAGGTAAGGTTTAAATGCAGATTAAAATGCGTCCGTTGCCTGTTCTTGCGTTGTAGCATTGCTTCTTTTTATTTAAAAAAAAATTATTTAAAATATCTTAGAATTGCAGTTGAAAACTAGTCTTCACTGGACGCAGAAGCAGCATCGCAAGCCACTAGATCAGTTATCTCTAATCTACGGCCCGCGAAGCCATTTCATCCGGCCCTCGTAGGCATGTTGTTAATAATGAAACAATTAGGAATAATCTGTGATTTGGTAGAATGTAACATGTCCGAAAAAACACATTACGTAAGACGTCCGGCTCTTGAAGGGTTGTTTAATAGCTTATGTGGCCTTGTGGCAAGAAAGTTTGGAGACCTATGCACTGAATCAATGAGAAGTTTGCAACTATGCTTAAAACAATTGCTTTAGTTCGCAATGTAGATGGTTCCTTAGCACTTTTATCTTTTTAACCTAAAGAGGAAAAATCGGGAATGTCACTTGATGATAAAAGAATTATTTTCCACGATAGATGAAGTGTTTATATACAAACAACTAAAACGGATTAAAATCATGTTGGCGTGTTTCTATACTGAGTAGAATTGAGCATATCTATTCTGTGTGCGTGTGTATGCATGTATTTGGCATTTCATTGTTTTAGGCTAAAAAATCTTGCCAGGAACATAAAAAAATTTTATGGAACACATATTAATTTTAAACACGGCAAATTACGTAACTAAGTCTCAAAATCAAATGAAATTCAACAAAATATGCCAAACAAATTTCGACAAGCCAATGTGAACGCTCTGAAACTCAAATGGAATCTAATTTAAAAATTTTGGTTGAGTGATCCTGAGTGATTTAATTAAAAAGTAACCAGCTTCATTCAACTGGTGGCACCGCTATAGGGAGGAGAGGGGTGTGCTAGACCCCATTTGGATTTGGTGTATCCTTGCTGGAATGGGTGAAAACTTTTTATCGATTAATTGTTGACAAAGCATTCATCAACCGAAATTAACCTGGTGACGCCCTTGCTATGCACATGCAATTGCAATATGAAACACTAATACATGCTTCTCACCATCATCTTTCATTCCAAGAGCCGGAGAATCAATTCCTTTTTTTTCTGCAATCAGAAACGATCTTTTTCCCTTTGAAGTACATATATTTCAGCAACAAGATCAAAAGTTTTAAAGGTTAGTGTCTACGACAAAACTACAATTTAAACGGAACTCCTCAAAATCTACTAATTAAAGCAACTAACTAATCTGATCAATAGAAAGAGATTGGTCCAACGTGTTTATTTTGGCAAATCCATAAAGCATATTAGCTGAGATTAGGTTCTTAGAAACCATCAGTGCAGGTTGTTTGTTCTGTCGTTGCGAACTCCTCGATGATAGCTTGCAGTGATAAAACAATTTTGCGCTTGTTGGCAATCTCGCGCAACATTGTGCTATTCTCACAAAGAATATTTCGTTTTCTGGCCAATGTGATGTACTGTCTCGATCTTATGGCGCCCGACCAACAGAAGAAATATTTGGTGTGTATAAATCATTTTTCTCAGATTCGTTTGTCGATGCTTTCAGTACTAACAAATCGTCTGAAATTTGTACTTTTGGCTTTAATTGCTAAAAAAACATGGTTATGTGTAACACCGATTCTGTTCTGCGCTACTGCGTGGCTAAAAATTTTTTTGTGTTCTTGTGTTAATGATCGCGTCTGTATGGGACCACTAGCCTGCAATAAACTACTATTATATAATTGCACAACTGGGCATCCCAAATTTTTGTTGCAGTGCATGGGTTACTTTTTGTTAATTTCAAATTTCTGCAAATATTGCGACTGGGATTATTAATCATTCAACGTCTACTAATTTGGACGCAAACCTTGCTGGATTCAACTTGGAACAATGAATTCAGATCTTTCAAACAATGTTTCTACAATTTCTGTGAATATTGGAAATAGCTCACCTTCTACAAACGTCATCACAGAGCTCATGTCTGGAGAAGGACTTCTTCAAGTTAATAGCACTTATGTTGCACCGTCTACGTCATTATATGTTACGGAAGACCCTAACTACAAAGAATTTTGCGGCGTGCCTTTGTTCTGCTCACACAACACGTCGACACTTTGCATCAAATCAAGCTTGAATCAATGTGATGCATGCAGCATGTGGAGAGCAGGAATTTTTATTGTTTCTTGCGTTCTTGTGGATTTGTTAATTGTGTTCGCAAATGCAATGGTTATAGCTGTGGTGTTGAGAAGTGGCTTGAAAGATGGATTCTCGAAAATGAAAGTTTCTCTAGCGGTTGCTGATGGACTTACAGGTAAAGTAACCATTGTTAACTCAACATTTGTTGACCTATATTTTTTCTTTTACTTTGAAACTTCCTACAAATGAAAAATTGTGTGTCGTAGAGACAATGCATAAACACTGCCTTAGTTCCGATGGTTTCAAACCTGATTTTTAGCATCAGGGCACGCTCCAGCCCATCAATGAAAACGATTTGCTCGCAACAAAACCAAGCTCATCGGAAAAATTAAAACGAATGCAGACCTACTGAACTGCTTTCGATATTATTGGAATTGCACATTATATTTCGCAAATTTCGCAAGCAAAAAGCTTTCCTTTCTTATCCGGAATGTTTTTTAGTTGAAGAGGAAAAATATTTTGTGTAATGGCGTACAGGAATGAATTGTTCCCGACCACTACGTTGACATGAAATTGCAGTGAGCTCAATATATTTGAAATTTTGCCTTCTAAACTCTCTATAACTATGGAGTCCAGCCGTGCCAAACTGGACAAAGAAACTTGTTGATGTTCAATTTAGGAACGTTTGATGTAATAAGTTTTTGGGAATAAAACTCTAAAGTGATTATACTATGTGGATAGATGTGAAAAACGTTTGAAATGTTTTTAAAAATTTTCACATTTAAAAATGTTAAATGCTCTGAACAACAGCGCAAAACATTGGAAACACATAATTATACTGTAGCCAAAATAATGTTTTAAATATCTCCCGAAGGCATCCAGCTACTCATCATTGTCATCTACAACTTCGCCTGTACGATCGTTGGATCATATACCGACTTGGAAAATCGTCAATATCAGCTCTATGGGTCTGCCAGTGCAATTGGCGGAGGCATCCTTCTTTTGTTAACTTTGACTTCGTCTCTTTATCACCTTGCTTTCATGAGCTTACAAAGATTTTGCGCCGTTCAGTGGCCATTGAAGTGGCGGCTACGCAGCTGGGAGAGTGATGTCTTGGGCATTGTTGCTGTTTGGGTTCTGGCAATAATTTCAGCTACGTTTCCAGGTACGCAAGCAGAGTTGAAAATATTGGTCTCCAACACGCCGTAGCGATTACATTTAATATGCGAATTTGGGATTGTAAATTTCTTTTCGCGACTACGTTTTAGTAATATGGGTTGTGCAGGTTTCAGATATTTTTAAGTTAATTCAAGCTGTCGAGGTTCATATTAGATTTTGATTTGTAAACAAAAAAGTAATATTTCATTTTAAAGAGCCACTGCCACTAATACATGATTTCAAAGACCGCATAGCATGCCATATAAAAACCTTGAGCTTTAGCGGTCTTCAAAAGGTTTACAGAAGGAAAACAAATTATTATATTTAGGTGACGCAGTAATGTCCAGGTGTGCTGCTCTCTTGGGCCATTTAGATTACCTGTGGACAGGCCCGTTGCCAGGTTTTAAGGTTTGAGGGGCACAATACATTTTTAGAGGGGCAATATCGTTGTTTTATTGTATGTTTAAAACATATTATTTTATTAATTTTCAGCGATTAACTGGGCAGAATATTGCCAGTTGTGTGTTTTCAGTCTGATCACATAAGATTTGTGATTGTACCGGTATCCTACGTGCCATAGGTAGCCAAGCAATGGAGGAAGACTCCAGCGCCTTTCTAAAATTTAAAAAAAACGATGACTTTTGCCATAAAAAGTATTCACACAAAACTAAAAGCATTTGTTTATTTATGCGCTTTTCTCCGCAAACAAAGAAGAAAAACGACATTAAAAATCGCCTACCGGTAAGCAGGTCTTTCCACCTAAAATTTATTTCGCCCCCTGGAAAATATGTTGGACATAGTTTGAAAGTATTGGACTTAGTTCAAAAAATTTGGGACCCTTTCAGAAAACTCTTCGCCCACACTGGTGTCCCAAGCTGCTTACGGGCGTGGTTTCAAGATATTTTTCTGACTACGCGCCAGTGCTTGATGCCTGTTTGTCGCAGTTGATTCAGTAAAACTTTGTTCGATGTTTGCCTAATGCATTGTTAACTTTCCTGAAAAACATAACAATATCTTGTCATAAACAACAAAACTGAAACAATTTTATTCGTACCAGAATTTAAAGTGAAGACACTGGTACGAATGAAACTCCGTCTAATTTCGCACTAGGGTCACAACAATGCACGTGATTATATATAATAAATACATACATTCTATTGGTCACTGAAACAATCAATCAATCGTTCCCATTAACAGCTGGAAGTCGAAGTATGTCAGGGATGCAGTGCTAACAAAAAGGTGTGGGGACCCATCCAAAAAATAGCCATTTTGAAACAGCTTCAAAATCATTTTTAAACAAAACGTGAAAAAGGTGTGGGAACGCCGTTCCCACGCTTTCCCGCCCCGCTACACCATGAACCATCTAGGCCTACTCTAGCATGCAGACGTTCTGCCTTTTATTAACATTCGCAGTTTTTCCAACGTTTTATCAACACTCACAGCTGTTAAAACGTCTTGTATCAACACTCGCAGTTTTTAAAATGTTTTTGGTACAACGAAAAAACGAAAACATGAAAAAAAACAAGAAAATAAATTTGAGCATAAACTGTCATAAAAGCTGCAGTTCTGACACCTGCTACATAGTATAATAGATGAATAATATTCATGGAGGTACTTGCAGTGTCAAGAGTATATTTTAAACATGCAGTCGGCGAGTTTTGGTCGAAATTCAGAAATGATGTCTTCTATTCTTGCAGCAGCTGTTTCATTTTTTTCAAAACCTAACAACAGCAGCTGACATTTATACGATCGCAGGGGCGTATCGAGGGGGGCAAGGGGACATAATTCCCCGAGCGCCGAATCACTACGGGGAGTCTCGAATGACTGCGGGGGCGCCAAAAAGTTCAAACAATGTCACAAGTACTTTCTTCAATACAGTACATTTGCTTCCTAGAGACCTCAAATTCGAACATGGTGGCGCCAAACTTATTTCCTGCCCTGGGCGCTGTCTAACCTCGTTACGCCCCTGTATGATCATGTGTCACGCACCTGCGATGAGGTGTGAGCATCATCACGACACTGGAGAAGCTTGCTTCGCATTTGGCTGTCGAAACACCTACAGCTAAGCCCGCGCTCAGCAGTAAGTGTATGGTGGGAGAAGCTACTTTACACTTCCAAAACCATTTGAAAATCTGGTCCAAATTCATACCGGTGTTTTCCTTTAAAAATACATCAGGAAGCTTTGATGAGACAATGCTTTTCACAGTAGTAGTTTCAGAATCGAGAAGATCTTCATTGATATTTTTGGTAGTTGAATTGACTAAAGAGTGAAAAGTTTGTAACTCTTCTATGTCGAGAAAGAAATTCGATGCTGGTGAAAGAACACGTAAAGATTTGGTGAGAGATATATCAAACTTCGAAAACCGGTTGCTGAATTCGCTCTGAATAGTATCAATGGCTTCAAAGTAAGATGCTTTCAAATTCAAATTTTCACTTTTATTGTGAATTCCGATGTGTTTTGTTATGAATGACGTCCTCCCTTAATCGAGATGAAACTGACTTTTTTTGTTTGTTCAGAGGATGGGTTGTAGTTTCGCTTGTTTAGAGGGTGGGATAACTATGTTGCTTGCGCCGCACACTAATTACGGAATACGCGCGAGCTGCATTTTATGCTGACTTATGCTAGTCAGTGCTGCAGTGATCTATACACATGCTAAAGCATTTCTGTGCCAGACACAGAATTCCCTAACCTATTTTGATCAACTTCCGATTTGCGTACATTATCCTACCTGGTGTGGTTTGGCTATTGCAAGAAGTACTGTTTGACTACAAGCAAGGCAAAGACCAGTCCAACGTTCCCTCTGAGATGCTTAACTGCGAAGTACCACCAAATCATTTGCGCAGTGAAATCTGATTCTCGTACACTTGCAACATTCCAAAACGTTGGAAAAGGAAAAAAACAAGGAGAAGCTATTTAAAATAAATGTGCAGGCCCTACGTTGTTCGTATTTTTATAAGACTTTATGCTTATCCTAAATTCTAATATTTCACGAAATTTGTAATTCGTTTAGAATTCTGGCAACTCAGCTTTAAAATATTCATGCTTACTGAAACCAACATTTGCTAAAATTTTCTTAGACAGAACGCTGGCTAAGACTTTATATTATAACATCACCATAGCCAGTCTGCTATTGCCATGGTGTTCGCACCAACAGAGAGACTGCAGAAACGGTTTCGAAAGGCTGTCTCCAGTGACTGTGAGGTCGCAGATCGAAATTGTTACCTGTGTAGACATTCCATAATACAATTTATTTTGTAACAATGAGGTTTCCTTTTAACGCAACGTGCGGTGTTGTTGCGAGTTGGCGAAACGTTTAAACAGATTGAAAACAAGCATTTGCAAAATTGATTAATTTTTCCAATTTGAATCATTTAGGGGAGCACAAAAAATATTTGGGGTACTGCCCCCCGAATGCCCCCCCGTTGCTATGGATTCTTCGGCACCCTGCCTGTGGATTCTTCGGCACCCATTAGGATTCCCAGTTGCATCCTCCAGACCGCTAGCCTTTCTTCCACAACTTGATAGCACTTTCACTAATGATTGGGTATGGAAAAACTCAAGAAATGTTTTCATTCAAACTTTTAACCAAATACACGGGTATTTCAAGCGCTTTTGTGGTACACGTTTTCCGGTATGAAGGCGATTGTTGTTACTGCTTTTCATCAGATGAATTGTTTCATGAAAATAACGCCAGTTTTTCACATTTTTTGAACCGAATCGTATTTCGTTGCCCATACTTGAATATATATTTTAATGCAATAACCTCTCACGTAAAACATTTTCTTCACAACCAATGTTTTGCAAGAAGTAGCAAAACAAGGTGATTGCGACTGATGTATCTCAATGCAGTTGTTTACAGATTCGTTAACCATTGCAGTCATGTTTCTTGCACTATTTTTTAGCATTGACTAAAGATTTGAGTCTGTGAAGACTTGAGGTAATAGCTTTCAGTGTGACAAATATCTATCACAATTATAAACGGACGCAAACAACACAGTTAGCTTTGAACAAGCCAATTTAGATAAATTGTGTCACTTAATGAAAGTCTCTCGAAATGGATTTGCGTAAGCAGGCCCTGAAAGAAATGCGAGGAATTGAAAACGAGGTTTGCAGTGCTGATGGTGTATTAAGGTCTCTTGTGAATCTATGAAACTATGTACTTTCCACGATGGGTGTAAGCAAGGAATCTATCAGCAAATTTTCAATAGGAAATCGATTTCACGTAAAATTACGCATCCTCAGTCCTGAAAATTGCAAGAAAAGCTTACAGGTGAAAAGTTCATCTGGTCCTGACAGTGACAAGGACCAGATGGCCTTGTCGCGGCACTATTCAGAAAACCACGGCACTATAAACAAGCCACCTCTGCACGAGGCATACACAGTTATTTTCGTCGAACAACCAAGTTGTCACTCACTGGATATCTGTGAAAATAAATGGTATCACCTAATTGACGCGCAAATCAACATTCAGAACATGATACTCCCCCATGTGAAATAATTGTTACGATGCTTTGTG
>Ga0210059_1004484_pt1 | contig 22534 bp, 17 predicted proteins | sample Ectturendosymbi2_FD_188042 | JGI IMG/M metagenome (GOLD analysis project Ga0210059, IMG submission 188042) | Ecteinascidia turbinata endosymbiont from Florida, USA - Sample 2 (SPAdes) (version 2) | ecosystem: Host-associated > Tunicates > Ascidians > Unclassified | place: Key West, Florida...
CAGCGAAATATTACCACCTAACGGTTGGAGCCCAGGGTCAGGCAAAGTGGGCCAAGGTGGCCAAAAAGTCCTCCACTTGTGACGTCACTCACAGAAAACCCGAACCCCCCAGGCAAATTTTTTTTTCGAGTGCACTCTACTAGACTGGCCGATCTGTTTGAGCCGTTGAACAGCTCTCTAGCGCAATGGGCGGAAGAGCTAGGGCGTTGGTAAGGCAACCGAAAATTGCTGTTTTTTAGGCCGAAATCAAAGTACGAATATACTGTAGGCCGACTCTATACGTGTTAATGATGATGCTTTTGTTTCAGCTGCGACGGCTGATGCGTGCTCCATGGTTCATCTTGTCTGCTTGTTTATGAAAACACACCTGCTGGCATTGCTGCAAGATAACTGTCTTGACTTGGTTTGTTGTGCTTTCTTGCACAAGTTGTCTGCATGTGTGAGGAATATAACAGCGTTTTCTCAACACCTGCTACGGCCGATAATTTCGGCCACTTTGGCCAATAATAATACATCGGTCAAACCCAAATGTTGGCTTGATATGTCAGCCAGGCCAATATATCGGTCTATATCTGCTCCTTCATTGCGCTGACTCATCAAATCATGTTCAGAATTAGACCATTGGTTATCTGTATATGGTAACGAGACAATGACAAACTCACCCCATGTAAACATACTAATAGTGAATATGCAGTTGCACATACTAATAATATATGAAAGACATATTTTTTAATTAATTATTAATTACGTACCCTTTACTGGTGAGTTGTTATTCTATTCACTTTTGTACATGATAATGTTCATTGAATAAATGACTTAAACTTTGCTGGTTGTGTGCATTTCATTGCGATTGACCACATCGGTGCACCTTATATGTTTTTCCCATATTTCCAGGGTTGTGAATAATATTTCACATAGTAAAATATATGTGCTTTGCATCAATGATGTGCATGTATTTGGAATGAATTAACTACTGACTACAAGTAACGGGCTTAAATCGTTTCCTGCTTCTGCATTTAATCCATCTCAATTCATTATGTCTGAAGCCTATCCAAGCTTAACAAGAGCTGGACTTACACAGAATTACTTGCATACAAACTCGTAAGTATTCCTTGGGTGTGTGAATGATGATGTGACAAACCATATACAAATATTATATACAGTAGATTTGCCCTAAAATGTCACGTCATGGGACTGGAGAAAAAGCGTTACAGGTGAGCTGCTGTTATAGCAGAACTACTAAATTGTCCCTAAAATGACGTTTAAGTTCAGTGCCAGTGCCTTGCAAGAGTTAAAAGTGTTGTTTGATTAAGAATGCCGCTTACTGTATCCTGCTTTCATGTATACTCATAAGAAAAAATGGGAATTATTTTCGTCTTTATTTCATGAAACTGTCGTCAACGTCGTTTTTGTAATATAAAAATCTTTTGCAAGTTTTACCACTTTTGTACCATTTTTGCTGTTGAGAAAGCAAAGATGTCATACTTTTTCCATAATGGGATACTGCTTCATTTGTTGACGATTTACACAGTGTTCCACCAAGACTATCGATCAAACTGACTAAAGTTCCAACAATCCCTAATACTGTACAGTAAACTTCATGTAACAATTTGCCTCCATTGCTGCTGATGGCACAATCCTTGATGCTATTCTCAAGTCCAACCTGTCACAGCTCAACGATTGGCCGCTTAACTGCATTCCTATTTGGTCTTAAGCAGTTTGTGAGGTGGCTCCATATAGCTGACCTTACACTTCAAACTGTAAAGAAAACTTGCAACTGTCATTATAAACTAACAAAATATGTGGACACTCACAAAAAGCGTTGCTATAGGCAAAGTAATGATATAGCCGAAGCCGTTATGGCCAAACTTTAATGCATGGAAAAGATAAGGAATTCTGCTGGGACCGATGAAAAACTGTTGTAGGCGAACTGTCGATATAGCCGAAGTTGTAATAGGCGAATTCTACTGTATATACCAATGGTGGGCAAACTGCAACTTGTCAGCATGTTTTGTGGGGCTGTTCTAACTGAATAATAGTATCTCAAATTGATAAGAGTTGTTGCTTTATATTTAGCAATGTTTGTTTCATTCATCAATGTGTTTACACAAGTTCGTAAGGTCAGTTCCCAGCCCGTCTGCACGATTTGACAACAAATATAGTTTTTGTTCGGCTACTTGAGTTTCCCAAACCAAATCAAAATTTTTCAAAAAGACATGTTGTTGTAAACATTCTGTCGTTTCTCAATGTCAGAATGAGAACAAATGCTTTTAGCGAAGATGTAATTGCAGGCCACAAAGTGAAAGAATACAAAAATAATTGCAAGACACTGGAGGAGTTCAAACCACATTTGACCATTTGCGGGAGTTAAAACCACGCTTTGCATTCCTTGTAAATTCATTCAACATTAATATAACTGGTGATGGCTGTCCAGTTCGCCAACCATTTGTCACAAACAGGTTTGCTGTAGAATTGAATTTGACTGAAATGCAAGAAGATAAAGCTCTAAAACATTTCAGTCAGTTCCACTCAACAGATGATTTCAGGTGACAGGTTCCAGGAAGTAAATACCTGGAATTTAAAAGACCAGGGTATGACTCATTTCTGTTTTTAGCATGGCGTATTGCTGTGATTTTTTTATTTGCTGTTCTGTAATGAAGTTTGTAAAATCAAACTATTGTGCAACCCTAACAGATGAACCCTCAGGAAAATTAATTTGTACAGTTTTGACAACGTATTGTCCAAATTTTTGGAGACTGGCAAATCAAACAAATGCCTGTTGATAAATAAAAATTATGTGTTGGTTGTGTTTCAATTGCTGTACGATTTTATATGAAATTTGTGTTCCTTACCACATTCGTTGAACTTGTATTTGTATTGACACTAAACTGATTTTTTGGCCCGCTGGTATTTTTGGTTTTCTGCAAATGACTTTCATTGGACAAGTTTGCCCACCTCTGGTATACACAGTAGATGATAAAATGTTCACTACACAATAGATGATAAAATGTTCACGTACACGAACGTTTAACACGTTTGATACCAGGGCATATATAGACTCACTTGATGAATGTAATTGAATATATATATGCCAGGCTACGTCTGTTGCCAGTCTGAGGGCAATTGCTGCTGTTTTGTGAAGTGACACTGACATCAAGATTATTACAAGGTTAGCTAGCTGCCAGCAATTGATGCAATGACTGATGCGTTTGATCTGTCTGCAAGCACTGCGACCTGTTTGTCATGACTGTTGTCACTGCAACCAAGTGTGTCAGACTGCTTGGTACTCAACACATTTTTTTCTCAAGCACCTGGTATTGAAAATGTTAATGCTAAAATGCTAGGCCTGATTTTGATGTTAGTGTATTAAACGAGTAAATTTGTAAGCAACCTTGAATGTGCTGTAGTTCTTGTAATGTTGCGTAGTGGATATTATGAGTTGCTTTTTCAAGGTTGAAATGGAGAAATCTGAAAAAATAAAACTTTGTTTCTTATTCCAAAATAGCATGTTTTACATTGTTGGGCTCTGTTGTTGACTCCAACTGTTTGCGTTTATTCCTTTCAGTCCAGTTGCTGTCTAAATTTTCTTGCAACCTGGTATATATAGCAAGTTTGTAGCCTGTGATCCAAATTGCTAGAATTTAAAATTTGCTGGGGCTCCTTATAAATAACAGAAAACATCATTGTTTTAACCAAAAACTGGTATATCACAAACTGTTACAACAGCATTATTTTTGCAAAACTGTTGTCTGCTGACCTATGAATTTTATGAAGCAGTACCACTGGTTTTTGGCAGCACAGTCATCACACTATCTTGTGTTACGCACTCTTCAGTGTTAATTTAACAAGAAAAATTGTGTGAGTAAAACAAAGAGCTAAAATGAGTCAGGACTTTTTTTATTCACAATTATTCAGCAATTTTTCAAAGATGTATGGAACTAAGTAGGTTGGATTTATAGACTTGGCAAATTAACCCATTAATGACCGTTGTTCCTTTTTTGGAACATGACTTTTACCAGGTCAACACTTGTTTCAGCTTCACTGTATCATCTCAGATCCTTTTGGTTTTGAATTGCTGACATTGCCAAGTGTTGCTTTATTTTTTGACTGAAGATGAAGTAAGAATAATCAGAAACATCTCAAAATAAAACATGTATAGTTTTTGAAGGATTTTTAGTGTTAATGAATCTCTGTTTTGATTTAATAGTTCACTTTAGTGCATGCATGCCTCGCAGAAAAATTTTATTTTTTCTCCCAGCAGTTTGAAAATGCCAAATATTTTCCCATTTGATTCACATTCATTTGCTCAGTATTGCTGACTCAGCAAAAAATATCTTCATGATGAATGTTACACATATCGAAAGTAGAAACACTAGTGAATGCAATAATGTATTTTACAAGTCATTAGTATGACCTGTAAAGAAAGTATTTGATGTGAAACTTTTTCTTCCATTTTTGGAACAATGGTCCAAACCAGTATCAAAATCAAAATCCTGACAAGCAAACTTTGCGATTTAAATGCTGTACCTAATTGATAGGCCGTAAGTACAAAAGTAACTAATGATATAGTCAATAAGAACAAGCACATGACACTGAATGAATGTAAAAATGAAAGTTACTGCATATGTGATACGCTAAAAAACTTTTCATGCAGCCTAACATCACAGTTGTTGCATTTTGCAAGGGGTTTTTGCCATATTCATGACATCGTTCTTGCTTTTCTGCCCACACAGGGTGATGTAATACAGGTTTTGTGTTGATAGTTCTTTTGTCAGTGGGCCCAGAAAAAGACAACGTTTTTAGCAGTGCAACTACTACTGACCGTGTAAACCCAGGTAGATCCTATTTCAGGCTGCATTCAGCCGTAGTATGCCATTTCCAAGCAGCAGTTTTTATCAAAGTTCAAAAATAGGGGCCAGAACCATAATGTAACGGTTAGTCTATATTGACTAGCAAAACTGCCAAAAAATCCACCCTGGTTATACTAATAAAGATGAAAAATTTGAATTACATCAACATTCGTTGTTGACTGCAATGTTTTATCATATTATGTTTAATGCTACGGTGACATGATTGGAACTAATGTAAACGACCTTGTCTTTCCACTAAATAAGGTGCACAGGCCCATAGCCAATGGGGGGGCATTTGGGGGAAGATTCCCCACATGTTTTTTTTTACCTAGAAAATTTTCTATATTTATGTAGATGTGCATGTGATTCAAGCTTGACAAAACTAACAAATTTTGCAAATGCTCCTTTTTAATCTGTTTAATCATTATGCTAACTCGCAACACCGCCACACATTGCATGCAAAGCTAACCTCCTTGTTACAAAATAAATTGTACTAAGGAACTTCCAACTGGTAATACATTGCAGTTTGTTTTATCCCTTCAGGGACCACAGTGACAAAAGCACTATAGTGGGTTGGACTTTGTTCAGTCATATCTTGCCATCCTGTAAAGTAGAAAGTTGTTCAACCCTCCTAAAAAGCAGAAAGTCTCCTAGCTTCGATTTAAAAAATCTGGGGACTTAGGTTTGAACTTTTTTTGGGATGATATCATGAGTGGGTGGGGTTCAAGGGATGTTTTGATTATGTCATCGGGTCTGAGAATAAATACAAGGGCTGTTTCTTTGTTTTTCTTTAAAAATAAACTAGGCAAAAGTCCGGATCTTTAGACACCTTGATTGGCCTTCTAGCGTTAGTGGTTGGAAAGTTATGGCCAAAAAATACAAATAATTGGCTAATCCCCTAGGAATTCTTTAGAGCAGGGGTTAGCAATCTACGGCACGCATGCCATATTTGGCACGCCAAGCAATTTCTAATGGCACGCAGAAGGCTCCATGTTTCACATATCAATTTTGTTTTGATTCACACAGAAGGTATATTGACCTTGACTTGTATAAAAATACATATGTTCTTGGAACTCTGAATGAATTAAAACTTTTAAGTCAGCACACAGCAAAAGGTTGCCAATTCTTGCGTTAGGGGATTTAAAATTATCGTTTTTTGACCATAACTTGCTAACCACTAACACTTGACCCTCACCTAAAAATATATTTTGCCCACCAAACCTTGAAATCTTGCTACGGGCCTTTCGGTACATATACATGAGAGCGACAATAAGAAATTGCAGTAGTGTCACCTCTAAAGAGTTGTCTAACCAGAGTGACAGAAGAGAAGGAATAAGAAATGTCCATGAACGTTATTACACAGCTTTGAAACCATATTGCACCACTGTTCCATTATTGGAACATGTTGTTGCTAAGCAAGCTCAAAAAAATTAACCGATTTTTTTGTTGTAATTATTGTGTCAAGATATATAAAGTTTCTAAAAAACACAAGAATGTGATTTTTTGGTGGTGGTCATTTATGGGTTAAAGTTCCTTCATAGAAGGTCCATCGTTTGTTGGCCACACAAAAGTATCTCTACTGATTGTCTATTTCTTGAGAAATATGGATAATATTGTAGACAGAATGTTTGTTTATACCATGTTTTCTACATTTGAGTGCCTCAAACTTTCTCAACCGAAGGCAAAGAAATGGATTAGGGCGAAGATTTGAATGACTAGCAACATGTTGTTATATTTTACTTGGAATTTCCGTGGAATACCTGTTGCCTCTAGGTACCTTAGTTGTGCGCTAGGCCTGGTCCTTTGCGTTTCAAGCACATTCCCAGAAAATGTTAATACTTTACAATACTTGAAATTCTGAAAAACCTTGCATACAAAATAGATGATGCAGCTCGCAATTCACATGCGCATATGCCTATCCTGTTAATTTGGCAACAAGGTTTGTAAACCATACTTAGCCATATTTTACTTAGCCTGGAAAAAAAGTCAGGGAAATATTTTTACGACCCTCTGGGGAATAATCTTCCGGCAAGCAGTGGCGGAGTCCGCAAAGGACCAGTGTCAGAGTGCCTTGAATTTTTTAAGCATCTTCTCCAATCTCCACGCTTCCATATAGCTTTCTCGTTTGTTTTGCATGCTTGTGCAAAAGGATATATCTTACAACTTTATCCATGCCCGAGTGGAGTTTCTGTTATGCTCTGAGTTTTATGCTGGAAATGCAAAAGGCGTAGATTTATTGGGCAAATTTTCGAAAAATTTTGTTTCCATAAGGGCAGCCTGCGCATAGCAAAGGTTTTTGTGTTTTTGTCAAACCCTGACCTTGGTGTATTTTTTTTGGTGCAGAACTACACACGAGTTTTTATTTGGTGCACTGGCTGAACTGTTGGACAACGCAAGAGATGCTCATGCAACGAAGATTGATATATCTTCGATGGATAACCCAAACGTCAGGGGCGGGTTTATGCTTAGCTTTCTGGACGATGGTGAAGGTATTGTGAATATTTTCTACTAAGAACTGTTTTGATAATGACTGTGATATTGGTGTTTGAGACTGTGTTATCAAGAGTGTACAAAGAAAACGAATGGCAGGTAGCGATGTGTTTGCTTTTCTGTATAAAGCGTATAATCTGTTAATTAGTTACTGTAGCTTAGAATGAAACCTCATGCGCATTTTTCGCAGATGATTTGGAAAATTTTCTGTAGTTCAGTCTAAACTAGTTTAATACCGTCTCTTTCAAATGAAAGAAAATTAAATAAAAACGTAAGTGTTACGAAGATGAATCTCTCTCATTCATCTGACTTGCACCTGATATTCTCATTTTGATAATTTCCTCTCTCGGCCGTTGTTTCCTTATTGTTTGACGCTGCATTGAAACTGCGTATTTTTCCGTGAATGTGTGTTCCGAAACAACCCCACGTGCGTGAACCCTGACCCCGCACGCGTGCATGAACCCTGACCCCGCTCACGTACATGAAACACGTTGCAAATAGAAAACTTCGGTTGTCGTGGGTGGCGTTCATGAAATTCCATCGGACAATGCCACCATGCTGTAGTGCTCATTTCAGAAAATCAAGACCAGTAAACCGAAACTACCGGGCATTTATGTGAGATTCCGCCCACAGTGTCAATTATCAACGTGTGTATCCAGGCCAAATGAAACGTAACCCCGAGGTTGTTTTCAATAGGCGCAAAATGTTAGTAAAATAAGGGTTTAAGTGGCTGTGTACTTGCCAGCCATGCTACGGTTTTTGCAAATTTTGAGTTTATCAGGCGCTATTGGTAACATAATGAATCAGTTTTCTACTGAAATTTGCATCTTATGCTGTTTTGCTGTTATGGACAGCTTGTTGTCACAGTTACGGTTTATTTTGTTTTTTTGCGTTGACTTAATTGTGCAGCGTTATTTTTTTACCGTTTCTGAAAATGGAACGTCAAGGACATCAACAAAGATTTTCACAATTTTGATCCACATTAATAGATTTTCAAATTTTGTGCATATTTGTGCATTGTTGATTGCGGAGTGCATTTGCGGAAGTAAACTGTTTTACTGAACAGAATCAGTGAAAAAAATTGGTCCTACTGCGTTTTCTTTAGTTGACTACAACTGAATTTACTCTACGTGCCGGTAGAAAGCTTTTTGTGTCATCACAATGGCGAAAGAAAATATGACTATGTTCTCAGGCATGGACTCTATGGATGTCGCCAACATTGTTCAGTTTGGCAAATCGTTTAAGCGAAACGCTGATGAACGCATGATTGGGCAATACGGAAACGGACTTAAATCGTATGTTTTTTGCTTTATAAGTGTGATGTTTCGTTGAATAAGGTGACTATTGTTGATTCGGTGGTTTTATCTCGGGTCTTACACTGCATTGCATTCACTTGTCGCACAAAAGTAGTTGGGCATCACATCCACAGTTTCTTGCTAACTTGGAAGTTGAGTTATTGAAGCAGTGTCATTTATTTCTGTTTAACACAACAGGCAGTTTTCTTCGAACACGACGCTATTTTATCTCAAGCAAATTTGAAAATTCGACTGGGGCTCTTATACGATTTGAGTGCAATGCATGCCGTGGAATATCACTGACCAGACCACCTGCTTGGGAAATAACATTTGTTAGATGGTAACTAGGATTGTTTTAAGTGTCACAGTTGTAGCATCCTGCTGTATCTGCGCCCAGTAGTAGTGAAAGCTCATCAAAGTAAACCGGGAATAGACATGGACTCAGACATCCCTTTGCTTTCCCCATTTTATTTATGGCGAAGGGGTCCGACAGGGAAGTGCTTCACTTTCCTTGTATGATCTTATTCTTATACTATCCCACCAGCAGCAGTCTTACTATGCACATACAGCAGGTAGGCCTACACTGCGCTCGATTAGGTTTGTAAACAATAGGTGGTAGTGTTGCAACCTCTCCGGTGGTGTTGCGTTGATTGTGTGATTCACCACGAACGGGATGTGCGTGAAGAACAACACCATACATATATGTGGCGCGAACAAGTAACAATAGAGTGATCATGGCATGTGAACTCTATTGTTGCTTGCTACCACGGTGCGAAGCTTTGCGCATATGCCGCTCGGGATTTCCGATCGTAACAGTAGAATAGTTCTTTCAAACGTCTTTGCGGAGACATCTAAAATACTGGGGTGTCTTCGTTTGCATCGGTGCTTCTCATTCTTTTTTCCCCCATGGACCTTTTTTTCAAAAAATAACAATGGACCGCTCCTACTTTTACTCTCAAGCTGATAAATTTTCCCACTAAAATACTTATGGTAATGAAAGTCAAATTTGTGTATAATACTTACGTGATATAAAAAAGTTTGAACATAACAGACACGTGTGTAATTGAACAAAATATTAAGTTTTAGTATTATTCAAAGTATGGATAATTTCTTCGCATTTTTGTGAAGTGGCTACAATTTTTTATGGCTACGAATTCTCTATAGACCACTAGAAATGCCATGTGGACTACCGGTGGTCTACCTGGACCACGTTGAGAACCACTGGTTTGTAATATAATATGACAATCTGTTTGAGTAGAAAACACACATGTCCTTCCCATGTTGTAGCTTAAAGCCAAACTGGTTACTAGTGGTGGCAACAAATGATGAAATGCAGAATAAATTATAATGTTCAAATAGTTTGGAGGTAGTTATTGCAAGTGAAACAGGTCTGTAGTTATCAACATTCATTGTGTCACCATTCTTTTGCAGTTGGGCACACAAGTTTTCATGCGTTTTGAGGATTTTTCAATGCTTTAACAACACACGTTGATTAGATTCTGAGATAAAAGCACACCAGAGTAGGTTATGTGCTCAGCAAATATTTTATCTTTAGCCGCACATTTTAATGGTAATTGTGAATCAGGGATTCAAAGCTTATAACTGTTGCACATATACGAGTATACAAGATTATTATTAATCTCTTGAAAATTTTCATGGTTTTTTAGATTTTGGTTTGCAGAGGTTTCAAATCCCCTGTTTTGTGATGAGTTCAATAAAGTTTTAAAGTTTTTTTTAACATTGTTGCGATCACTTCATTTCCGGCTGCGTCCCTTAATGGCTAGAGGTTGATTTTTGACCGTTAACTGACTTGCCCAGTCCGTTAACTCTTGTAGAATGGCTCGATTTGGACCAGGGATTCCCAACCTGGGGTACATGTACCCCTGGGAGTACATTTGCCCATGTGAAGGAGTACATTTAAGGTTAGGAATAGAAGGGAAAAGTATATTTATATTATTTATTTCGAAGTATTCGTGCTTATTGTTGAATATATCTATGAATCTTAGGCATGATACAATATTTTGTCATCAGAAATTTTAAGGGAACATTCTCATCTGTCGAAATACTGAAGGGGTACATGGTCAGAGAAAGGTTGGGAACCCCTGATTTAAACAATAGATAAATAATTTCTATAACAGCATCTATTAAAAGGAATGCGTCCACAGCAGTTAATCACACCGTATCGTGACTACCGAGCGTATATTTTGGTTTCTTAGCAGACATCAGCTCTAGGAAATGCATAAAGTATTCAATAGATTTAAACAAAACCCACAAACAGTAAAGCTAGCAGCTAACCAAATCCAAGTAAAACGAATGCAGCACCAACTACCCGCTTTGCAAAGGAAAAGGCCATCCTATGAATAAATCGTCGTGTCATGTGAGTCTGTTCTCAAAGCACTCTGCAAAGCTGAACTTCTTGATACGGATTGAGCAACCAGTTTATGGTTTCATCGTCGAAAACCACCAGGCTGTAGGTCTCGTTTGGAGGTCGGTGTCTGGGACATTAAGGACGATCTGGTCTGAGGTTTGTGCCTCGGCGCCACACACACGAGGTGTTGATGGAGCCAGGTTCCTCCTGTACTTGTTGAAGTTGAACTTTCCGACACCAGTACGAAGGCGGTCAAGCGCGGCCCACACTGATCTTGCGAGGGACATTCCAAAAGGCCAGGGTTGGTTTTGACGTCAGTAACGACATCACGGTGTCTGGTGGTGTTTTCCTCCCCGCACCTTGTTCTAAATTTGCTCTATCCAGCGTGCTGTTGACGGAATCGAGTAGTTCCTGCGCAGTAGACACTAACGCGTGTCTCGATTTTAGCTCCCCGCTGCTGCTCCTCGGGTAAGCTGGGTCGGGCAGGCGGCCGTATCCCATACGACGAACGTGACCCGGCCAGCGCAGACGTCGCTGCCTCAGTGATGAAGTCTCATGAACCAGTGACATGCAGGATGGTAGAGTTAGGGACGTTGTTTCTCCACGAGACACCATGGATGGAGCAGATGCACCTGAATAAAATGCGTTGAGACGGGTTTCTTGGCGGCGGTATGTGCACCATGTCTTGCTGCTGTATAGCAAAACACTCAGTACGCACGCGGAGTAGACCCTGGTCTTTTGTTTGATAGTGAAGTGGGGATTACTCAACTCGAGAACTGAGATTCCCTAAATTGGTCGAAAAGAGTCGCAAATGGGCCTCATTTTGAAGCTCGATCCCGGCCAGAGCCCGAAATCATAAGCCCTAACCCGGACCGAGCCCTTCATTTATTTTTGAAGCCTGATTTAGGCCCGAAAACCAACTTTACCGAGCGAGTCAAGATATGCCCAACTGCGTGAGTATCAAAATACGTAGTGTACGGGTATAGCTGCAAGTGCACGGTCTCATCACACCATGACCAAAACATTGGCTTAAACAAGCACAAACTTACCTTGCTAGTCAACGATAATGCTGCAGAATGTAATGTTTCTCAAGAATAAATGGAGCTATCACGAAACTATCCACGATGGCGCTGTATGCATAGAAGAAGCTATCTTGTGTAGCGCTGTAGGCATAAAAAGCAGGTTTATAGGCAATTGTTTCTTGCAACAAGCCAAGAATCACAAGTGATTGATCTCTTCGACGCAATGCCATCCCGTGCTAATTTCCTCACTGTCATTCCTTCTCAAACGGAGTGTGAGACTAATCCGAGCGGAGAACAGAAGAACACACCTGTGTTTTGAAACAGAATGCTGAAGAAAAAATCACCATCACTTCACTCACAGAAATAATCGCACCGCGGTGAGTGCAACAAATGTACGTCACGAAAGAAAAAAATCATTGCTCTGAATGTCGTAAAAAAGTTTTGTATTCAGGCCCGAAATATTTTGAAGAACTTAAGCCAGAACCCAGCCCTAGCCCGGCCCGCCTCACAACTCTGGGTCGAAGCCTTTTCAATTAGTTGTTTGATTTTGTCATTCAGACTATTAAAAGAGTTGACAACAGATCCCAGATAAGAGAACTTCTCGACAACATTTTAAGCCGGGGATGGGTAAGCTGTTCTATGAAGAGGTTAATGAATCGTAAAATATCGCTGACGGGCCGTAAAAATTAATACAATTTATCTTGAAATTCTACCTTTATTGTCAGAGGAAAATAAGAAGAGAAAACTACATCAACGAGCGAGAGAGACTTTTCTTGACTTACTGTCTACGTGTCTTCTTGTCATGGAGTTTCGTTTTGACGCGGTGTTGTATTGTAACTATGGTGACGAAAATTTTGATGCAAACCATATTAAATATCAACGTGGGCCGCACGTTTCCCGCCCCTGTTATGAGTAGTGAGCCGTTGATGAGAATGCGTAATGGTTTGGGTCTCCAGAGGGCATTGCGTCAGTTTTCTTCAAGCTGAAGTCAGTGCAGACCTTAGCGAAACGATCGCACAGGTTTTGCAGATGCGTCTCGGAGTGAGCAACTGGAGAAGCGTCATTAGTAGGACAATTTTTTGTTGCAATAAAATCGTGAGAAATTTGCATTTATTTTTAACAAAAGTTGCAGTAAAAATTTGGCGTTTATGCACGAGCATTTTAAACGACAGTGATTTGCTCACGCGATTTATTTACATATAATGCTAAATATTTCCAAACATTATCTGGGGAGAAATGGCCATCTTTTGCCAAAAGTTTGCGTAGCATGCTAAAACTTCGCTCCACACTGCATGAAGTTGCTTGGCAATTTAACAATTCAGCATACAGTTCTTACTTTTAGATCACCATTCAGTTCGAGTCGGTGATCCAAATACAATTTTACTCCAGCTGGATCGCTGCCAAAGTCAAGTGTGTATTCTCTTTCATAGGCTGGAGCAATGGTATATTCTGAACTCTCTGTTCTTTGTATTTCATCAACGAGTTTGATATAACATTGGTAAATTTCTCTTTCGCTTCTAGGAAGGCTTTCAGCCGCGACTGTGTCCTTCGCTTCACCATTAACCTGTTTTTTGGTCATTTTTCGGTCATCGACCGAAACGTTTTTGAAATGACCGAAAAAGCTTCAGTCATTTCGGTCAGAATGCTGGAAAATATAGGCTAAAAACACTTTTATGGCGATTTTTAATACAATTGCCAGACAAATGACCGAAATATTTCAGTGACCAAAATGTCTCTGTTAAAAATGACGGAAATGTTTCAGCCAAGAAAAAACCAGCCACGAACTGTCCTGCACCTTCGAAAGCATTAACGATCTCAAGAACTTGCTAAAATAGTTTTAAAACAGTTTTTTGAAATAACTGTTTTAGATTTTGCGTAATACTTGATAACAGTTACATGTAAAAAAGAAAAAAGTTGCAAAAACTTGCAACAGAAAATTCCTGGAACCAGCTCAAAACATCGTACTACATAAATTCTGAGTATTTACGAAGCTGTGAAGAGAAGTTCGTAAATACTCAGAATTTGAATGACTTGCCCTAGTCGTCAGCGTACAGCAGTTTACGAATCAGTACGCGCCTGGTTTGGTTTTCGCTCGCAGCCGGAAAAGCTTAAACAACCCGCCCCTGCTACGAGTATGAAATATTACTCCGTCCTCCTGGGAAAGCGTGGGCGAGAAGAGCTGAAAAATAGACGCCGAACAGTGTCGGGGCCAGGACGCAACCCTGTTTGACCCTTCTGCAAATGGGAAAAACTGTAGACATTTTAAGCCGTCACACTGGACTGTTGCCTTCCTTTTTTCGTGGAACGCTACAAGAATGGAAGGTGGAATTTTAGGGCAGCCCAACAGTTTGAATGTGTTGTGTAAGCCTGAGCGGCTTACCGGAGTGCAATACCAGCATCATTAAAAGTCGGTGTAACAGTGTTCATTAGCCTGTATTTTCAGACATTCTGACCGGAATGACTTAATTTTTTTGGTCATTTCAAACAAATTTCGATCTATGACCGAAAAAAGCAGCTCACGCATCCTGCAGGTAGCCTACTCCATTCTTATTTTTGTTTGTTACGTCATTATACACTTGATAGTTGCTTTTGCTCAGTTATTTCTACTTTTAATACAACTGTGAGGCAACTGACCGAAATGTCTCAATGAAAAAAAACAGCGCGTAAGTTGTATAAAGATTCTATTAGAATAAGAGCTGATGATGCCTACCTAGTAGGCGAAACATATACTCCGTAAGATCGTAGTGTCTGATTCTTTGCTGAGAAAGGATTCCTTTCTATAGACAAGATTATAAAGTACTTGCTAAATACATTGACACAGCCACCTGGGGTGTCTATGAATGGTTGTGACTGGTCATGGGCCATAAACAAGTCGAAGTATTGGAAGTAAAACCATCCCAAAACCTTCCATTAGATGGCAAGGCCACAAAGCATTCCACAACATTGAGCATAAGCAATATGTGGCCATGACAAAGTAAGGGCAAGCAGCAAATAGCATGTCTTCGTAACTTCTAGAGAGCATGTTCAGGAGATCTCAACACAATGCAGATGGAAACCATGAAGCTTTGTTGGTCACTAACGACATTGTCCGAATAAACGATGTTGTGATAAAAATGTCTTCGAGGCGTTTTTGCTGGGTTGTAGCTATTCGTGTAGCACGCTAAAAAATCGTGTCCGACCTGAAATATCTAAAAACTACCGGAAGTACGTATCTATATGTACATAGACAGTAGTACTACTTCTGTATAGCAGTCAGTTAAAACACTCCACAAAAAGAAAAAAAGAGAAAAAATAAACAAAACGTAAACAAACTAAAATTAAAGCAAAAACTTCCGTGATCAAACAATGATTTAAAACAGTATGAAAATAAGCATGGATAAATCTAAAAAAAGCAGAGGACAAATCAAAACGGCCCAGAGCTACCAAAAGAAATAAGTCAGTTTGTGACGTTCCTATATATATATATATATATATTTTGCCATTCCGCTTTGCCGAATGGTTTGATCCCCTTTCTTACCATACATCCAGTTTTTTTACCTACATTTGTACCTACCATTTCAGCATTACCTTTCAAAGATCCTCCCGAGAATACGTCAGTCAACCTCGCGAACTCACAACCGCTTTTCTGCTTGCGCATCTCGCTGCCCCCTGTGGTCGAGTCACTGCCGCGTTGATCGTAGCTGTGTTTTCATTGCTCTGTACTTGGCGTCGAATAGTTGCCTAGCTTTTGTGAAAGCAGTCTCACGCGAATGGCCTGTTTTCCAGTTGGCACTTGTCGCAGCTAGTGTTTTGATATATTCATTTCAGTCTGGAGTTTGCTTTCTTTCTATGCTCTTGCTTTGGTCCTTTAAGTATTTCACCCGTATAGCTTTTTTCTTGCAGATTTCAGAACTGAGGATGCGTGTAGTAGTTACGTGACATCGGTGTCCTGTTAAAAAATTTGCTGTTTGATTGGAATGCGTCGCCATTGCAGAGACTAATTACTTGAGGATATCTATAAAATTAATTTTTCAACACTTGTATAATACGTGTGATTTTCTTGTTTGCAGTGCTTTAGGGAATACTTGGTGTTTAACTTGGAAAGTACTTAGTGTTTAATTAATGATTTTTTAAATACTTGGTGTTTAATTTGAGACTTAATCGGCTCGAAATTTGGTGCTCATGGCTCACCCTCAAGTAGCAAGTTTTTGTATTTTAACCCGATGTAACTTAGAAACCCATTACTCTTCCGGTTTTTCAACGCCAAAATTTTGTCCAATAGATCCTTTGGCTTCATTGCGAATATAGTCACAGTGCTTTACCAAAATGCTTCGCTTGTGTTGTTATGTTTGCTGTATGCTATGGGTACACCACGAGACACAGTGAGTAATTGCGTTGGGGAGAAAGTCCGAGGCATGGTTGATCTAGCGATAAGTTCAGAAGATGCTGTTGACACTCTCCAAGGAGTAGAGTAGGGAGAAGGTTCGTCGTCTGGAACGGCGGCACTGCCAAGTCACAGTTCACCGACGTTCACTGGTTACGCCGCACAAACCCAGACAGAAATAAGATTTCGATGAAAATTGAAATTCATCTTGAGTTTTCTCACAAGTTTAGGATGTACGACGCATTTTTGGCAGAGACCCATTCGCTGCGCTCAATCACGCATTGCGGACCGCTTCGTTACGTTTCGTTGGTTACGAAGTAAACTGACTACCAGTTGCAACTTTGGTGTCCAGTGCGATCGGTATATTCGCAATGCAATCCAGCGCGAATGTTTTCCCACAGGGGCTCGATGCGAATCGGAAACGACTTTATCCTGTTCACGAAAAAAGGCCGTCAGCTCTCGTGTCTCCTGCTGTCGCGCACATTCCACGACCAGGAGAACATCGACAGCATCATCGTTCCCATGCCAGTCTGGGATGCGGACTCGCGCCGTCCGGTTCTGCAGTTCGGCGGCCAGGAGCGAGTGAGTGCTCTCGAATGCCGCGAAAAACAGAACTGGTATTTTCATCGACTAGTTGTATTTGATTTCAAAAAACAGCTGCAAAAATGCAGGTGTTTTTCATCGGTCGGTGCTTTGACGCTTCAGGTAATGGCTTACGGCAGGGTTTTCAGCCTTTTTCTGTTCACGGTCCATTCAACTAGGCAAGATATTGGTGGTGGCCCAAAACTAAATTATCGCGTGGATTTAACACTTCTATAATTTTAACTTAACATTTGCTGCTGTGCTATAACAATTGCAACGCTATGCCATACCATAGCAATTCTCGTAAATACAGCTTCAGTTAAGTAAGAGTTATGTCACAAACGAAACATTCAGATCGAATTGTTTGCTATTTGTCTATCTTATTTGATCATAATGACATCATTATGCAAGTCTCATAATGCCTTAATTCTGATTTGTGCCAAGCTCTGTGACCCACTGAAAAAAGCGTCATGGCCATTGGCAGATCACTGGGCCATGGCCCACGGGTTGAAAACCACTGGTTGACGGGCAACTAAGCTTCTGATCCCGTTAGAGATAGGCAGAAGCCTCAAATATGTCAACGCAGTACAAAGAAAAAGCGAATGTAATAGCCGCACTCACAAGTATGGCGCAAGTGAGGCACATTTACACACCCAAATGTGTTACTGGGGTAAAAAGAGAGGTTTGTTTAAGGTGTTGAGCACGTTGCTCATGCCTTAGCCGTATCACTTCGACCGTCATAAAGTTGTTCTTGCAGCAAGTTTAACTGTCTTAGAAGGTATTTGCTCAACGTGCCCTTTCGATGCAATGAATAAAACTTGCCATGGAAAAAACACACGTCCTGGAGGGCGTAAAATGCAGCTTTAAAAGTATTTAAAGTTCATAGAAAGTTAGCAGAATCAGCGCTTGAAAGCAGGTTGCATGAAGACGTTTTAATTATGCCTTTGTCGTGCAAGCCGGTCGCAAGTTTTACACGAGTCTGCTGCTAGCTAACAAAATCTTCTGTGGAAATGATCCCTGCGTCGTAAAGGTCTCTATCTGTCCAATTTCCTTCATGCTGCTGCCCAAACTTTGCGCCTGTTTCCAGCTGCCGTGTCGATCGCCACGAGCGCACTCAGCTGAGATTTGCTCAGACGCTTTCCGCTCACCGGTTCTTGAATGTTTGTTGCCAGTTCGACATGGAACTCGGACTGATTTTGAAGTACTCGCCGTTCAACACAGAGCGCGATCTGCAGAAGCAATTCGATCGAATCAAGGACCGAACCGGTGAGATGCTGTGACTGTTCAAACGTAGCCACGAATTTTGGCTCCAGTATTGATTTTTATGTTTGTCCAGTAGTGCGCGTGAAAAACACGAAAAGCTGGAATTACGAATAAAGCCATTTGTGGAACTGAATTTGATAGCTTTGAAATTTAAATTTAAGCGTTTTAGGCTGTTGGTGACTTTTGGAAAATCTGCTTCCGAATTTTAGTTTTGTTTTGCACAGTTAGTTATTTTTGCAGTCTTGTTGTTGGTTTAAGCCGTTGTGAATCGGGGGTCGAACGCCCCGTTTTTGCAATAAATTTCGGTGTAAATGGATGCGAGTTACGTTTCAACTGTGTAATAAACTTGTGTGTAAATGGATGCGAGTTACGTTTTAGCTGTGTGATAAACTGATGTGTAAATGGATGCGAGTGACGTTTCAGCTGTGTCATAAACTGATGTGTAAATGGATGCGAGTTACGTTTCAACTCTACAAGAGTGGATCAAGGCTGGTGCTGGAATTAGAAAGCGTAGCGTCGGTGACTGAACACCATTCATTGATGTATATCTAACGTGATTTTCTAAGGACATTGCGAGAATTTGTGTCGTGTCGTGAAGCACGTAATGCGTTGTGCCAAGTCAGAGCTATAAACGGGCCTCATTTTGAAGCCCGAATCCGGCCCGAGCCTGAAATAACAAGCCCGAATCGAGCCAGATATTTATTTTTGAAGCCCGAAAGCCAAATTCACGGAGTGAGTCAGGATAATCGCGCAGTTGCGCGATATCAATAAATGTAGTGTACGGGTGTAGCTGCAGGTACACGGCATTGTCACACCCAAAATAGCAATCACCTTGACGAAAGCATTAACATAAACAAGCACGAACGTAGCTTGTTAGTCAATGATAATACTGCGGAATGTAATGTTTCTCAAGATAAAAAATGGCACTCTAGGCATAAAAGGAACTATTTCGGGTAGCGCTATAGGCATGGAAAGCCGGTTAGTAGGCCATCGTTCCTTGAAACAACCCAAGAATCGCGTAAGTAATTGATCTTTTCGAAACAACGCCATCACGTGCTAATTTCCTCACCGCGGTCGCCTTCTCAAAAGGAGTGCAAGACTAAACCGAGCAGAGAACAAAAGAACGCAGCTGTGTTTCCAAATGAATTAAGTGAAGAAAATCGCAATCAGTTCATTCGCAGAAGTTCTCGCGTTGACCATAACAAAAGTACTTCAAGAAAGAAAAAATCGTTACTTTGAATGGTACAGAAAACTTGTGTATGCAGGCCCGAAACCTGGCCCGACTTGCAACTCTGCGCCAAGTTGCTCCCCCACCACTCGTCCGTTTACCCTTCGCTTGTTTCGATCCGCAAATTGCCTCATTTGCTTCACCGTCCGTGAATGGCTTCGTTGCAAAAGTTTTAGAAAGATATCTTGATTTCGAACATACCCGAGTCGAGACGAGGGAGAAAGACGAAACTGCTAACAAAGCGTCCTTGCGAATCACGAACCGTTATCGAAGCTTGCATTTACGTAACGCAAGCTTACTTTCTTAGGGCGCATTTTTGGCGGCTTCCGACCCCCACCGAAAGGTTTCCCCGCACGTGTCGTGGCGGGCGCTCTGTATACGTTCTTTTGCGTTACTTGCGCCCAACTGTTGTTACAGGTACGTTAATTATAATCTACAATTTAAAACTTCTTGACTCTGGTGAAACGGAACTGGACGTCAAAACGGATCCTACTGATATTCGCATGTCCGAAATGGATCCTGAAGATGACAGGTCAGACTTCAAATTGCGTTTTCGCTGTTCTGTGCTGTTGTTTTTTACTTAGGAATAATTTTTTTTTTGGGGGAGTAATTGTACCTGGTTGATGATGTCGTTTTCTTAACAACCTGAGCGAGCACCCCCGAATTTTGACGATGTTGGGACACCACAGGTACTTGTGAAACATAGAAGTGCTTCTTATGTTCACTGCTGCCAAAACAGCTTTTTGCTTCAGTGAATGTCTTGGAGGCATTTCTCTCTGAGAAATGGCTTTTATTCCGGGCTTGGCGTATCGCATGGCGTGAGAAGAACTGAATATAATGACAACAGAACATCGCCGCACATGCAGATTCGAGTCAAAACCGCTTCACATCATTTCGTGCAAGACTTGCCGCTGACACCGGCTTTCAGGAATGTTTAACTTTGTTGCTTTTGCGTGTTTTGTGCTCCAAAATTATGCTTCGTACCTGGAAACCGCTTTGTAGGCATACTCAACATTTGCACGTATGCCCGAAAGAGACGAGCGCCTGCGCACAGGTTTTATCGATCGCTTAGTGTTGCAGGTACGGGGTGAGTGGAAAAGCAAGCATTTTTATTCAACATTCAGAATAGAGAACCTCACAAAATATTTCTGGGGGTGGTATCCTTGCTTCTCAACGTAGTTACCCCCTTTTTGGCAGCTGCTGGACTCTATTTTCGATAGAGTACTGGCATTCCGCTGGTGTAAAATTCAGATGTCGCCGACAAGTTAATTTCTTGATAGCAATTTTCACTGCTTCATCGTTGCCATGGTGTTTGCCTCTCAGTGCGGCCTTTGTTACACCAAGTTTTGGGAGGTTATTACAGCAAGTTTTGGGAGGTTATTACAGCAAGTTTTGGGAAGTTATTACACCAAGTTTTGGGAAGCTATTACACCAACGAAATGGTAGTTCCAAGGTCCTTATTCGCGTGAGCACGGATGACGCGGCAGAGGCGCCGATCCGAGGGCAGTGATTACATCCCTTGTTCTGATGCTTGTGTCTGATCGGGCATTGTCATCTGGGGAAAATATTCAGTCATCTCCAAATAGGATTTTTCCCAGTCGGATTCTAACTCCAAGTTTTCGGGAGGTCTCAATGTATGCATCAATTTTTATTGTTTCTCCACTTGGCAAGAAATCAACAACAAGCCCTTGCCATCCCAGAAGACATTGGGAATGATTTTTTCAGCTTGACTGTTTTGGTTTCGGAAGCGCCGATGTATCGATTGCCGTTTGGGTTCTGGTTCAGGTCAGGGCTGTGGAGCCGGAGCCCAAGCAATTTGGGATGAGTGGAGCCGTATCCAAAAAACTTTAGATTGTGGAGCCGGAGTCTGAAATTTGGGTTTCGGTTCCACAGCCCCAGTTTGTGGGGCAGGCGAGTTGTGCAAATAATACAATGGTTTCAGTTTTCAGTGGAACAAATCATTTTGGAGCTGGAGCCAAAAACTTCAGTTGCCAGAAACTGGACCAAGCGCAGAAGCCTGAAATTTGAGTTTCGCCTGCACAGCCCTGTTTCATGCTGAATTGCTGGTGTATCCAAGTTTCACAGTAATTCTTCCGAAGAATGCGTTGCGTCTCTACGGAATGCAGCGCACCGGTCAACCCTTTCAGCTTCGCGCTTACGTACCAGCTTTCTTGGTATCCAACTGGAACACACTTGTGAATAACTAAGCGAATAAGAACGTTGTGAGCACTGCCCTGGCTTGCTTCGAACTGTGTCACCTGCTGATTCATGAATAATGTGCGTCTATCAACTATTATTAACGGGAGTTGTGGGCGGCCGAAATGAGACGTACCTCTTAAGCTTGCATTTTCTAATTCTTGGGAAGTTGCTGAATTCTTCATCAAACCGCGGCCACATCTCCGCACATTGCTATAGTCTAAAAGTCTTTCATCTTCGTAAACACTTCGCGATCGGTTGCGAATTTTTACAGGATTTTGTCCTTCGGTAACAAATGATTCGATTACTGCTACTCGTTTCAGGTGGGTTCCATCGAGACTACCATTGTGAGATAAGCTCAACTAAAAATCTTCCCTTACCTACTTCTGACAAACGCAACTGAACACTGGAACCTCATGGTCAATGTTCCCTCTAAGGTGCTCAACTGCGCAGTGCCACCAGACCATTTGCGCAGCGAAATCTCATTCTCGCGCACTTGCAACATTCCAGATTTAATATCCTGCATATATAGCATAACCCTTGTAACCCTTGAAACGCTTAATTGGTTGTGTGTCTACGCACGGTTGCGCAACGGCATGCTCGCTAAAACAAACATTTGCTCAGTGTAAAATTTCTCAGAGGGAACACTGCTCACGAGCATACGCACCTTATCACCCATACTAATCTTTTACAAAGACTGTCAGAAACGTGCGCTCTGTGACAAAAATTACACAATTTCTTGGCTCACTGCCGCATGTTTCATATTGTTTTTTTTTTCTTTACTCTTGAGCAGCAACTGGCCAGAGCGCGTTTCCTTCAAAGCCTACGCGTCAATTCTGTACCTCGACCCCCACATGAAAGTGTACGTGCAGGGGAG
>Ga0210059_1004485_pt1 | contig 22532 bp, 14 predicted proteins | sample Ectturendosymbi2_FD_188042 | JGI IMG/M metagenome (GOLD analysis project Ga0210059, IMG submission 188042) | Ecteinascidia turbinata endosymbiont from Florida, USA - Sample 2 (SPAdes) (version 2) | ecosystem: Host-associated > Tunicates > Ascidians > Unclassified | place: Key West, Florida...
GTGACATTTTTAATGATGTCATGGAAAAGTACTGAAAATCAGCCAAAAATGATGTCATTAAGAATCATGAACCAAAGAACCATTAGTTTTATGATGTAATGTTTTATGAGGAACCAATAAATGATTAATTAGGGACTTTCCACCAGATCTGGATATAAAAAGGCCGATTTTGGCAATCCAGATCAGTTCACTTTTCAACTCTGAACTGAGAACTCCTTCCTTGGTCTACACCATCTTTGAATGGTTTAGCCATTGAAGTAAATTTGGGGCTCTGCCGCATGGTGTGCTGAGGCTCGGAAGGTACACCACGAGTGCCTTCGACAAGCAGTGACGCCTTTACGTGACGATTGTTGGTGGCTTGAGTCCTCAGACTAAAAGCAATGTCAATAACTTGTTTTTTTGTTCAACACTAGTGGCTTTGTCCGAGTGAATCTATGACACTCAGACCCATAAATTTGGCTTGTCCGAATTATTCGCTGCCACATGGATTGATATTGTCAAAAGGCAAAATTAATGCCTTGCTCAATCCTAGTGGAACGCTGTCACACTGTTTGACATGATTGGCATTGTCCCAAATTTAAACTATGTCACACAAATAGGCCTTCTGTCCAAGGAATTTATAATTACCCTCTGTTGGACTTTGTTAGCGAATTCTCTGTCACCCTATTTGACAACTTTAAGGCCAGTTAAAAATACTGTTAACGCGAGAAATCTCCATACGTGACGAAACTCGCGGAAACCCAAACTAAGACCTTTTTCTTGATTTTGAGAAACCCTGTCACGATTTAGTCATGTACTAAAACATGTACACTAAACAGAAGACTTCCTTTTTAGGTTAACGTCTGAATGAAAAGACTCTGAGTCGAAATCAGACGAAATGTAAACTTGATGTCTGTAAGTTTGGTTAACCATTAAATTAACTGTGTCTGTGTCTCTGATTCGAGAGTGCTTTCAAGTTGATTCCTACTAGGATCAATTGGTGAGTTTCAACATATTATTGTGTGCATATTTCGTGAAATAAAAATAAATCAAATAAACTTTACTAGTCTGTTTTAGGGATATACTTTAGCCAGGCAGATAGAAACCTTAGGGAGACCAAGCGAACTTTTGATTCGTGAATGTCGTCCTTGTTACATCTAAGATCGAACCCATGCAGAGACTTTTCGGATGTAACTAAATGCGGCTATCTAGATTCTATATTGTCTAGAAACCCGTTACATAGCCTCCAAAAGACCCCCAGTGACGACGGGACTGCATTAATCTACACAACTTGCCAATTAGTAGCTTGTAGCAAGATTACCGGCTTGCAAGTCTCCCAGAAAAGAAATAATCTGATATGTCTCCATTCGCCTCCCCAGATGCGTAGAGGGTGGAACGTGCGACCTCCGGTTGTAGATCGCTCGTGGGGGAGACTGTCGGGAATTTGTCGAACGGGCCGCTTTGCCTAAAGCGTGAGCGCTGTCCCTGGCCACGCGCGCGACGACCGATTCGCGATGGGTTTGATTAATTTTGCGCATTTCATGGTAGTAACTGCCCAAGGTATAGGCCCACTGCTGGTCAGATCGGTCGCGCGATTTTCACATAAATTTTTGCGATTTAAACGGGTGCCATAGGAAGGCCTTGCTGCGGAGACGTTTGTGTAGGAGAGGCCTTGCATTGAGCCTCAGTGCAAGCGCAATCATTGGGCAATCGCTGTACTTGACAAGGGGAGGCTAGGCGTTGCGCTATCACTTTTCTTTATGCTACAGGATAAACAATATCTTTGTTCCTATTCCAGCCATAACCATCCTGAAAAGGATGATCACCCAATAAACAAGGTGATCATCGTTTTTAGCTAGGAGTCATCGACTACGTGTGGGAGGTCTTGTTCCCACTGACGACGGCCATGATATTCATTATGTTTATTGGAAATAATGCAGGTATTGTAAGCATGCTATTGCCGCTACCATACGTCTGCGGTACGGCAAGAACATCAGCAAATGTACAGTTTGTAGGCTTATAATATTGCAACAATTAATTGTGAAAAACGAAGAACGAAATGGGCTTTTACGACAAGCACCAGAAGCACCTTCTCCCCTTTTGTTTTTACATTTATCAGTGTATACTTTTCTATCTATGAAAGGTCCTGAAATTTTGCAAAACCTATCTGAAAAGCTGCAAGGTACGTTTTTTGCATCAAATTTTGTTCCAACCATTTCAGATTACTTGGATCATGTCGTACAGTACAGCCGTACCGGAGGCCATTTTATACGTACTTCAGCGACGTTTTCAACAACCCTTGCCCAATCTTCACTGAACGTCGCCCGTTTATTCACACAGTATGTTTTGCAGCACTTGCCTTTACATTTTCTGGCCTCTTTCGGCTGAATAGCTTATGTTCACGTGGTGCCGCTATCACATCGGTATCTTTCGCTATAAGAGCTATAAAACACCTTGTGCCTCATGCGTCATTTTATTTGAGTGTATGTAAGTGTTATAATCAATTCGCAGCCATCCAATTATTTTGCAACTGGCTAAAATTATTGTGTTTCTGAGGTTTCTACAGGAAATGGGGAACATATGAAGTACGCGTCACTGTGTTTCACTTAGTAAAGTCGATATTTCAGCGAAGTAGGCTTCATCGCGACAACTAAAATAAACGAAACTTGTAGAGAGGAAGAAATGTAGTTATTGGCTTAATTTTCTTCATTCAGCGAAGCGTACAACGGACGGATGTCAAACGAGGATTAACGCCTAAAAGGTGTGATGTATAGAAGTCAAGCAAACTCTTAGTTTTCCTTTTTCCCTGCTGAGACATTATCAAATGTCTGAATGCTTCTGTATTAAAAACTGCTGTTTTTGAGCTCGTGAAACAGTTGTTACTATCATGCTACAGAAACTGCTGGTAAGCAGTTTAATCATTACTTTTCCCCATTTGCAATGTTCCTTTCAATTTGCATGTAAATTCATTACGTGGTATTTGCATCAAGTCAACAAATCAACAAGCAAAAAGTATGCGAAGACCCTTTGCGTAGGTAATAAAGTTTTTGTAATATATCAAATTCAAGGAGGTGTAAAACCCAACCCCCCTTGCTTGCGCCCTTGGACCTGGTTATGTAATAATTTTATTTCTTGGTGTTGTTAAACTTTTAGAATATTTTTAGAGTTGGACTCAGTTCGTCGAAAGGAATATAGTTCACGAGCTTGGAGACTCTTAAGTTGAATAGATGGAGAGCAACTGTTAACTGCTTGACGTGAAACCTAATAATGCAAATCAAAATGAAATTCAGAAAAGCGAAACAGCAATCTTGGTGCTATTCACGTTAGTGCAGGTTTCCGCCCTCCATTTGCAAATGACACCCCTTTGCTAGAAATAAGAGATTCACAGACCCCAGGTTATTAATCCGTGACGTAGGAAAATACTGAAGAGTAGCAAACGGTGAAACAAAACAGCAGCAACTACTGCATTCGTCACTTAAGTTGTCAGCCTTGACATTTCGTTCTTTCACTGACTTTGACTTAAGTTTAAAAGTGGAAGCAACAACTGCTGGTTTACAAAGCATATATGAAGCAGTCATGGTGGTTACATATTACCAGATCTCTTGTGAGATGCCTTCGCAAACGTTGCTTATTCAAGATAACTGCTCGATCTGCATTCACCCATGCCAACAGTGCACATGAGCTTTCTCAGGCTGTTTGATACACTGTAAGTTGTTGTCGACATGCCATCAGCGGGAATGTACTAATAGTGACGCTTATGTCAATACCCCGATTACTTTATTAACTGTATGATAGTTAAGTCCGAACTTTCCATTCCGTTTACATGACGTATTGCGATGGGAAATTGAGCAGTAGTGATGATGTAAACGCGTTGCTTTTCGGACTTACGTCAATGCAAGGCAAAGATTACTTGTAATCAGGGAGTAGTTTTTTGTTGTTTCGAAATGTTTCCAAACATCAGCAACAGGTTTTGTTTCGTGTTTATTCATGAAATTTGAGCCGTAACTGTCACAAGCTTTCTCAATCTTTTCAATTTGCACTGAAAATATTTTCAGTTAAAATACATGTCGCATCCAAAAATCATTATTTTGAATCTTAGATTTATCTTGCTCTTGTTTAGGGGCGGATCCAGCCAGCAAAGTTAGGGGGGAGATTTCAGTAATGTTTGGTAGTCAAGTCTCATTGCAGGTTCACTGCTGCATAAGAGAGACGAAGTATACTTCACAACACTGCTGTGGCAACACAGTGGACGGCACAATGGCCTTATATCGCAAATGCTGTTTTCCGAATTGCACAAAATTATGGAGAGTAAAGTTTTTTTGTAGGTTTCATTGGGGTCGATCGACCCGATTTCCCCCCTGGATCCGCCCCTGCCCTTGTTTGACAAAGCTACACTTGGCGTGCTGACGCTTCGCCAAGTTTGGTTTTTGGGAGACGGGAAAATGGGGTGATATATTCGTAAAAGCATGACCAAAATATTGCTAACTCCGGATCGGAAGACATGAACTGAGAATAGCTCATTGGAACCCTGGTCATCGCCGACTTTGCTTTACTGACCAAGTTATCGCACTTTCCATGTGTGAATTTCACCGAGACATGACGTCCAATTAAAACAGCAGAAGGACATTTTAAGACCACAGGGATATTGGCCTGTTCCATTCAGGCCCGTAGCCACGGGGGGCATTCGGAGGCAGTGCCCACAAATTTTTTGTTCCCCCTCAAATTTTGTTTTGTCTAGAAAAATTTGTTTCAAACACATAATAAAAACAAAAATATTGCCCCCCTAAAAATGTATTTTGCTCCCCCAAATCCTAAAACCTTGCTACGGGCCTGGTTCCATTGACCTCAGTGCGTATGTTTAGATGAATATAGTCTTAGTTGTAAGAGAATTGTTAAAAGGCAAATCTGTGACAAGGTTGACAAGGTTGGAAGAAATGCCGAGTTAAAAATGTGGTTGATAACTTACGCATTTTGCACTTGCTTCTTTGAGGTAAAACGAGCACAGCAGAAGAGATTCGACAACATCGCATCTGCTGTGAAGTTGTAACTGTTTCGAACTATCAGCCAGACCAATTCGGGGTAATTTCTCCAACCTTAGTAAAATGTGGCCTACAATACCGGAGGTGGGTGAAAACCAGCTAGACGTGTTCCAACAAGAATTTGGCGTAGAGTTATAACTCTTGCTTACAATTCCGGTACTTCTTCTGGTCAGATCCGAAACATAGCAATGGTTTCCGTGATGTTGTTTCCTAATGTTACCCTCCTGGGACAAACAACAGGGACTGCACTTATTGAACCGTGACAACGTACTACTTTGAGACCAAACCTATGGCTTGCCTTTGCGTGTGACATATATCGTTGAATCAGGGAACCCTCTGGACGACCTTTGCTCTGCAATACACAGATCGTGAAACCGCGCAGTGAAAACGGTTGCATGTATAATAACAGGTTGAGTAAAGCTGCAGCGGCGAGCGTAATACTTAGAGCATTGGTTTCGAGTTGCATTTGTTTACAAACTCGTGAAAATGACGTTGTGGAAGGAATTGTTGAGAATATCTCGCAAATAGAAATATCTTGAACACAAAAACGCTTTAAATATATTGGCAGGAGGTCTATGTTTCAGGCGTCGTTGTGTTTATTACTTCTGATCAGGCATACCTGCTCTTAATGCACTAACAGAGAGCACTGTACCTTAAATTTAATTGCTTGGTTTTCGTAGGCGATTACTGATGACTAGCTTGAGTTGCTACGAGCTTGAATATGTTTAGCCATTGGAAGTATCTTTTGTATATAGATATTGTTCTGGGGTTAGTAATTCTTTTTTGACAAAAGTTGACAAGGAAATTTTGATCTTTGCTGATAACTTTAAATTTTTTCGGGTTAAAAGACTTTGACGTGTGCGATCGACAGGTCAGAACTCATAGGCTTTGCAGTATTGATCTGTTTAATATTATTTAAGATAGGATACAACGCGCAAACTGTCCCAGTACACAATAAAAACGCAAAAGCTAGTACAAGCATCTCGTTCCCATTCAGGTTTATGGATGATAAAGCCATAAAATATATGTTTTTTCCTCAAACTCTTTCACATTTGGAGTAGAAACACTTTTCCTAATCTGTTTGCGCTCGCGCACAATATTAGGCTAACGCTGATGGTTTATGAATCACTACTATGGCTCCTGTTACTAACGAGCAAACGAACATTAAACTGAAATGGTCTACACAGATATACACAGATTCACAAAAACAAAATTGCGTCAATAGTTCAGTGTAAACTAACCACTTATGACTGCAGTACGTTCACTACCAACAGTGGCGTACACAGAAAATTTTCATGGGGGTTTTTCATTCAGTGGCATATAGTGGTCATTTGCATTTGGTGTGCGCTGTTTGTGACATCACAATTTGATGTCATATTCATTTTTCCAAACCAATGTTTTGGCGAAGTTTGGTGATATAATACGCATATTCTTCTACACAAACTCCCCTTATTTTATGTGTCATTGCACTGAATATAAACTAACAACGCTACAAGTTTCGATATCAGAGGAAAATAAACTCAACGCTACGACCCAGCAGTTTATAACTGCAAAAATATCAGGCTGCTGTTTAAAACAGGGTAGTAAAACATACTCATCACTCCGTCAGAACAATTTACAACTACTAAATGATGCTACGCTAATGTCTTGTCGAATACGAGCAGTCGAGCATAGAAAGTGTGCGGCTGGACTGTCTGGCGCACACCCCTGTTTGCAAACTTGCCAAACTACACAAGAATTGAGAATGCGGATAAAGTACGCAAGAAATCTTTCAATTTTTGTTATATATAGAAGTCCACCAAACTTTCATTTTTATTTTTTCCGTGCTGAGACATTATCAATGTCTGAATGCTTCTATGTCAGGGATGGGCAATTAATTTTGCTCGGTGTCCACTTTCAGAAGGCAGCGTTTAGCGGAGGGCCATACCTTGTTATGGAAGTAGAAGCAAGTCTCCGTTACGTTAGGCTCAGCACTAACATTTACTGTGATAAGTTGGAGAATATTTCAGATTAGAAAATTTTCCTGAAGGCTTCCGCGGGCCACTGAAAACGCTGTGGCTGGCCACATTTGGCCCGCGGGCCTCTATTTGCCCTGTTGTGTGCAAAAACTGCTGTTCTCGAGGTCGTGCAACAGTTCTATCATGCTACATAAGCGCTTGCGCTGATCAGCCTTAGCAGACAAAATAAAAGCAATGTTTCGGATAAAGTGAACTACCGCGGAACACAATCTTAAACATGCGTGGTGGACGAAAGGTCTGCGAAAGGTGGTGAGATAGTTTCTGGACGCAGACGATAGCCCATATTCTCACCAAAACCTAATTATTGCTTTTTGGCCCATTTACAATATTTCTTGAAATGTGCATGCAAATTTTTTCCGTGTTATTTGCATTAAGTCGACAAATTAACAAACAAGAAGTATGCGAAAACAATCTCCTTTGCGCAGGTAATAAAGTTTTTGTAAAATATCAAGCTCAAGGGGCGGGTTAACCCCAACCCCCTTGGGCACGCCCTTGACTACCAAGCATGTTAGAAGGGACTACGGAGACGTTTGTTCCAAGTTTTAGATCAGGAAGAATATTTTACAGGATGAGCTTTTCAGAGGGTAATTTAAGTGAAATTACTCACAATTGCTAAGCATCAAGAAAGAACCACTGCATTATAAATGATTTAAAACAGCTACCTTGTACCTCAAAATGCTTCTTTTTTATGGCATAGTGCTTAAGTTAATTTTAAGAAACAACATATTTCCGGAAAAAAGAGTTAGATACAAGTTTCTAGATTTACGTCAGGTCTTTTCACATTATTTGAATGTTACTGCTGGCGTTTCAAGTTGAACAGAATTGAAGACATTCTTCTGTGCTTGCATACTGCGGCAATTGCTGTGTTTTAATGGATACTCCTGTGAAGTCACAAATTTCAATATACAAACAAACAACTCGTGCGTCTTTGCTTTTTTTGTTGGGTTTTTAGTCTGGTCAGCAGCAGAATAAGAAGTTGTTGGCTTGCGGAGCTAGTATCTTTTAATGAGACTACTCTCCAATTTTCACGTGGGAGTCTTGCCTCAACCCGAAACTTCAAGCTCTTAGGATTTTCGCTGATTGTCTTCAACATCAGTGACGTTAGTCATGGTGAGGTGGGAAAGTCGAGGTTAATTGAAACTTCGTAAAAACCTCTGATTTTATCAGTGCGTGATTAAACGCTCTACTTGAGCTCATTCAATTAACTTCAGCTGTAAATATTTGTTATTTGCAACTTTTTTTGCCTTTGTTCTTCGTAACTGAAGCTTTCAGTGGCGGAGAAGGGAATAAATCCAGAAAAAACACAAATTGCACAGAGTTTCCGCAATTTCATTGCTGTGCATGGGATGAAAACCGTTTAAAAGTTAATAATTTCTGGCTATTCCTCATCAATAAATTCAGTGTTTTGTGTCTTGAAGGTGGAGATAGCTGTAGATTCCTCCAATGAATTAGACGGCCATGCCCAGAAAAAAGCTGCCTTCCCATGTAGTATCCTTGGCTAAAGATACGTTTTTGCAAAAGGCAGCGAGATATGCTGGAGTCTTAAATATGCCAAAGTAGGACAGAAACACACATGAAAGGCTTGAGCTGTCACAACCCACATCAGGCTTAAAACCACAAATGCTCCCATGGATGGAAATCATAATCTGTGGTTTGTTTTTTGTATCAAAGCTAAAAAACAAGGTCGCACGAAAGAAGTTTTCCACGCAGGCAAACGTCGGTGGCAATCATGCACGATGAAACGCGCAATCCTTTGCGTTTTTTAGCTGATGCATTCAAACGCAATATCAAAAATATATATTGGTCGGTTCAGAAAAAATAACGCAACTGGCAATAAGTTGCGGTATTTCTTCTTATGCGATTTTGCAAGACTTTCGAGTTTCGCTTTGTTTCGTGTGTCAACCATTTACCGAAAGAAACGAACAGATTGCAAATGGAACTCCGAGTCTATACGCAGGCAGGGGTCCGTGGCGTATCTTTCGCCGACACGCTTATTGCAAATGTCTGTAAAACTCCGCAAAACAAACTTCTTGAACGCTGCAACTTCATTTCGCAGAGGCTTAAGATGCCGACCTACGCTCAGCTGCACGGCTGGCTTGCGCGCCTGCTCCGGGGCCTTGGGGAGTTATACGTCACGGGATTATAGCAAATCCAAACATGTGCTAATGTTCTTGTTGTCAGAGCAAACAGGAGTCACGGTGTGCTTCGCAGCAATTGCCGTGCCAGATGCCACAACATCGCGATTGCCGGTGTGAAAGGTGGAGGTTCGCTTCCCCGGTGCACCTGTTTTCAGGTCATCTGAATATCACCTTTCGTAAACATTTGGACATGAAAATGAAAATTTCAAGAGTTTTCAGGAGACCATCTTGTCAAAATAGTTCTTCACGTCGCTGTTCGCAGTCCGAAAGTAGTTATTAACCTAACATTCTTGCGTTTCGGTGCCCGCTACCGTGGTAACATTGGTAAAGTTTGAAGGGAGGAAACAGTTATTTATCTTTGATAAGAACTCTGTCGAACATAACGTAGTCGAGATAGAAATAGGCGATGTTCTTGAATGTCTTTTTCTGATTTTTTGCCAGCTGCAGCTTGACAACAGTGTGCAGTTTAATCTGATAAACAGGTTTCAGAACATGTCAGGCATTTCGTTATGTTGTCGAAAGTAATTAACTTGATTCCGTCCAGGACTCCGGGGAAACAGCGGGGACATTGCCTCCTTGCCCTTTCAAAAAGGGGCAACGGGGGCGGAGGTGCCCTTTTATAAAAGTATCATAGGCAATTTCATGGTTTATCAAGATTGAATTGAAACAAATTTATTGCAGCTATTCGGTCACTGAGAAAATTTCAAGATTTTCTATAATTTCTGTTATTATTTTTGAGGTCAAAATTGTGGTTAAACAAAAACAAGCATAATTGGTAAATATTTTTTGTTTTTCAAAAGTTTCCATTGCCCTCAACTCTATTACTGCCCCCCTGCAGGGCCGGAATAAGGGGGGGACAACGGGGGCAATTGCCCTGGGCCCCCGGCTGCAAGGGGCCCCCCCCGTGATGAAATTTATTTGTTTCAAATAAAATACTCGTTTGAAAAATTTTCGTAATTCAGAAGCGATACAAGAATACAGCACTATGTTATTTTCCTATGTTTCGTTAAGTATCAAGGGTCTCCAACCGCAACTGATTTCTTTAAGTTTGACTGTCTGCCTATTTTAGTAATCGCTATTGCATAGCCTGTAAGTATTTTCGGTTTTGTTCAATGTAAATATATTTGATTTCGCTGGTAGCTTTTCCTAATAATCGTTCTTTTGGCATGGGCACGACTCTCTGCTCGTGCATCAAGCCTATTGCACAAATGTCACGAAAACGTTGCCATTTGCGTGCTAAATCTAGTGGTTGCTGACTGCTGTTTAGTATCAATCGGTGTTGCCACTAGGGTCGTCTTGTTAACATCAGATTGTTACCTTCTTCAACATCAGATAATATCAAATTTTTGCGTTACACTTTCATACAAGCTAAATGCTTCTATTAACAAACCTAACAAAAGCGCGAGTATCCTCGTTGAATCTGCAACAGAGCGAAATATCGCCATTAATTGGAGTGCCCGTAACCAGGCCCGTAACGAGCTTGGCACACCAGGCAGGGCGAAGAGTTTCTGAGAGTGGCCCAAATTTTTTAAACTATGTCCAACGCATTTTTCCTGGCTACGGGCCTGGTAATTCAGATTATTCCGGACTAGTTAAATCGAACATAAAATACTCAATTCAACTACAAGTCCTCCATAAACTCCAAACCACGAGAAGAAAATATTTTAAAAGTTGAGGGATGCTCGGCGAGAGAGATTGGACAGCAGGTTTTTTTCGGTGTCTTAGCGCTTTGAATGTAACCTGTATTGATATGTTTGTTTGCGCCAACAAACGCAACTCAACCACCCTATTCTGATTTTTTGGCATCTAGCAATACGGCAAAATTGGCTTGAAAGCAACTTATTATTCCAACAGTAAAACCACACAATCTTTCACGTTTTAGGGCTTAGGCCTTAGTTCATTGCTGTGCATCATACCAAGGCTTTCTGAATGTCCGCCCATTAAACGAGATCGCAACTTGGCAGCAGTTAACCTCGCACTGGCAAAGGATCTGTCCCAAGATGCTGACGTGGCAGGTGTGCAGAGATATTTAAAGTATATTGTTTTATAAAAGGCAACCGTTCAGCGTTGTTGCGCCAAACATTTAGTGTGTCAGCATTATTTGGAAAGACATTGTAAATTCACGTAGTTTGCAATTTCTCGTTTCTTCGATTGCTCATGCTGCAACCTGCAGTCAGTGCTGCCACTGGCTTCTCGGAAACAATCACTAGATTCACAAAACAAATTCACTAGATCTGCAAAAAAATCACTAGATTCAAAATTTGTTTGTCGAAATTAGCAATTTTGCTTGGAATGATGTATTCATTTACTTTATTGCCCAAAAACCTTTACATCATTTGAAAGTTTGTTAAAATAGATCATGCTGAAGCCTGGAAAATCTCATACTAATAATATCTGCAAGCTTTTCTCAAGAGCTGAAAATGACACCACTTGCAAGTATTTAGAGCAATGAACCTAACAGGTAATTAATTTTTTCCACTGCAGTGTTCCTGGTAAGAAATTGAAAATACTGTCATGGCCAATATTATGGACTTCGTGTCTGCTCACAAACAAATAAATAAAAAAAAATAAAAAAAAAAATTAGGCCTACAGCAATTAAACGTAAAGCACGTAGGTGCAAAAAATGAGAAGCTCAAATTAGAAAGTCTTATTCGTTCTGTTGGTGCAAATCTTCAAGCAATAATTCACATAATAAATCTTCGAAAAAAGGCTGAAAATATGAAACGTTAGAAAAAAGACAACCGATTTTATTCAAATACAAACTTTGAAAAATCACTAGGTTGCAGTGAAAAATCACTAGGCGTCCCACCAGTGCCTGCAGTACATGCGAGTGGCGAAAAACGGAGAGAAAAAGCGTGTTTAAAGCATCATTATACGCTCCTTTCTTTCATTGCATGTTCGTATCGAACTTCATTAGCTGTGTACACAGCAAACATGATAGTTATTTGCACCTGCCACACACAAGCGAAGCATATAGGCACAAATTCAATACAAATTCCCGGGAAAAAATAAAACCGAATCCTATTATCCGGCTTGAATCGGCATTATCTTTCGGATAATGTAGGATCGGAATCCTCTGGATGCGCTATTCGGAATATGTTATAAGCATTGGCTACTTCAGTGATGTGGTAGTTTAGCAATTTGTTTGTATATTTCTAAATTATAATGAATGATTTGTATCGATATCGAAGTCCATACATTAAGCATAACTATAAAATTGTGTTCTTTTGTGCTCTTTAGATTTCACATTCAGAATCAGAGTGTATCCGACCCTCTTCTATCCATTGGGTCCAGCGCCTCTTTGAGCGGCTCTGAGCGTTCCACAACTAATGTACAATTTATCGTTTTTAATTTGTCAGTCGCTACTCAGCTACTGACAAGCAATACAGACAGTCGGTGTGCTAACTTGAATTAAGCTGGTTTCCGATATGTTTTATATTTTGAACAAGTACCTGTTAACCAGAGTTAAATTTGTAACGAAGCTATAAGTCAAGTAACTACTCTCCAAGTCTCCATATGTGAGGTAAGCAAGGAATCTATCTGCAAATTTTTTATAGGAAATCGATTTCAGACTACGTATCGCCAGTCGTTACATCTGCAAGCAATGCTAACAGGTGAAACATTGAAATGCTAGAACAAAGTCAAAGAAAGCAAACAAACTCAAGAATGAAGTGAATATATCACAACAAAAACTGCGACAATTAAAAACTTTAAATTACGTCTTTTTCAAAAATTGCGTCCACTGGAACTTCAAAACTAACTTCAGATATAACTTAAATTTAATAAATCACAACAGAAGCTGCGATAATTAAAACTATAAAATACGTCGTTCTCATAGGTTTCGAGAAAGCTCTAGGGCTTGAGAAAAAACTTTCTAGTTCTGCAAACATGAAGTCATTTTCCGTAACAACAGCTTTTCGATGATAATTTCTATGCAAAAAAACGTTAATGCACCAAGGCCAGCATTGGCAACAGATCCAACACTTCCTGTTTGTAGCTCAAGAACATTTCTTGCAGATGCGAATTGGGAATATAAAAAGATTTGATATTTTTGTAGGCGTGCGGCTTACAGGTGAACGAGGGTTTAATATTTCTATTTTTGGTGGGGCACATGGACATCGGTTGCGCTGTTTCGGGGAGGGACGGAAGCTGGCATCAAATTGCAACCCACGCAGGGTTGCAATGGACATTGCCAGCTACGATTACAGTAGTGTGAAAGGAATTTTCTGATTATGAGATCTGAGTTATAATAGAATTTATTTGTAAAGCACGGCAATTCTTGTCCTTACATGCAAAGAAAATCAGACTTGATTGTTTAGTTAAGCTTTAGAAGAATATAGGAAGCTAAAACTGTGACCTTTGCCCTTCAGCTGCGCGGACAACCGGCGTAATCACTGGAGCGCAACACAGTTACATCGTTTATTGTTGTTCGGAAGCTGACGTATGTCGTGTAAACTAGAGCAGGTTAGAAAAAGTTGTCCAAACTTAAGCAGGCAACTATTTAGCTGCGTGTTTTCATTCTTGTGGCTTGCGAAGCGGCCGTTGGCGACGATGCCATCGGGTTATCGTAAATAATTTATGTTTGCGCATTGAGCGCTGCTAAATCTGCTGGTGCAGTCTGTGGCTCGGTGAAGAAATTGTTGGTACTGCGCAAGCATCAATGTCGCAAGCGTTTAACATTTGACGCTATATATTGTGCGTACCTAATGACGCTGAGCTTGAACAACACCTGCACATCGAGCACAGGCTCTGATAAGTTGACACAGCTTGTCAGTACTGTTATAGTCGGACGTGCGATACGTTCCTTGGAGTTTCTGGTTTTGGACTCTTAACGTTTGAAGGCGCGCCAGTAATGCAATGCGTAGCATAGACATTTCGGCTTTGCTGCCTTCAGTGACCACGTCAGACTGTGGCTGGTTTACCTTTGGCAACTCTTTCTCCCTTCAAGCTGGCTTAAATTCAAACGGGGTGAGATTTTTTATCGTTCATGTGATCAAACTAGCTTTGAGTGGACGTGCATACTTTGCTGCTATTCTTTTGCAGCTAAATGTATGCTAAGCGTCTGAACAAGGATGAAAAGCAGATATTGCAATTTGAAATGCAGTGTTTTCGAAATGTTGAGAGATTAAAACAAAGCAAGAAAGGGAGACGAAAAGCCGACGTGCTAAGCAAAGTTCACAATCGTTAACGTTTGACTTGTATATAAAAGCTTGGTCCAAGTTTGCCAGTTGTACAAAAGAATCAAGAAAGCGCTTTAGATGAGTGCGTCTGCTGTGCTATCACATTCGTTTTTATTACTTTTCGTTAACTGCTACTCTTTCGATAGTGCAATGAAAAAGCTACATAGTTTTAATGAAATCGGAAAAAATGCAATCAGAAAAAATCCGCATCGTCGAACAGTACTTTTGTACGATAACTGGGCGAAACTACAATGAACAATGCTGATTTGAGGTCAGTGTTTGCCGACGTAAGACGTAACGATCTGAAAAAATCATGAATTGAAAACAGCTTCACAATAATGTACTAATTTTCAATTGCTAACTGCAAGATGGTTAAAAGTTCTCGCAAAACTTGCTCTTGAAAACAGATAGCAGAATGTTGCTTCATGACTTGAAAGGATGAATTGAAATCTGAAAGGCTATGAAATCTGAATAGAAATTTGAAGGCAAATCTAAGGATAGTTCGATGTTTGAAAAGAAATCTGTCACCTCCGGTTACTGCTCAACACCAGGCAGTCTGCTGCAAGGTTTTTCTCAAAACGAAAGTTTGTTGCAACGGTCACAAGTTTCGCGAGAACAAAAGAACGTCTTTTTAGAAACGGAAGGTTAAGGTCCGTGCAAATCACAGAGGCAAGTTCTTTGCTAATGTACTCATATACCAGGGCTTGGTTAGAACTCATAGGCGTCTGTATAGGGTATGAGATTGAATTAAATTGTACATTCGCAGGAGACCCGATTGCATTTTTTGTGGGCTCTGATTAGCTCCAATTGATTTTTTAGTTTTTGTGGATTCTGATTAGCTCTAATTGATCTTAAAAGATAGTTTGAGTGAAATGTGAGTTATGTTATGAGCTGCGCTCCAAGTTTTCAGCAGGTTCGTTGGCAAGAGAAGACCGGTGGTGTCGTACTCTTATTTGTAATTGACACGCCTGTGTTTTGTCTGGTGTTCCAGTTTAAAAATTCCATTCTTGGTGTTATTTGATGAAGTGTCTGGAAATAAGTGTCTTTGGTGTAGTTGATTATTCGAAAACTAATAACAAACTTTTTTGGTTATTCGCTGAAACTTTGAAGTTTGGGCAAACGTGGGCAAATTTTTTCCCTTTAATTGTTCGTCTTACAATTTGTGCTTCATTACAACGCCTTGGACTGCATTTGTCAGCATGACCCCTCCCTTGGGGGTGATTGTGTCGGCAACAACCAAAACCTGCCCATGCGTCTTCTTTCCAGAAATTCATAAGAGACGCTTCTTCAAGTGGAAGGTCGGGCGGTTGCATCAAACTGAGAAGTCAGCATGTCTTGCGACACTTTGCGTCTCTGCGCCTGTGTCAGTCAGTGACTATCTGCAATATTCGGGAAAGGTTATTTGTAATTGTGTCAGGCGACATCACATCACTAAAAATATACAAAATCACCCGAACACAAAACCTTCCCTGCGTAACAGTAAGAAGCAGGAGAGCATCTCGGTGAAAGAACTCGATTGCTTCTTGAAATTGCGGGTGGCTGAACGTCTTGTCTGCTGCGTTTCAAACTTCATGGCGGCGCAGCCTGGCTGCAACATGGGTTAGTGATTACGTATCAACCTGGAATTCTGCTAGCTGAAACAGGGCAAGTAACGCAACGTCGGAACGCAGTTGACGATGTGTCGTGTTTGGTACACGATGTAGCAGCGGTCGGAATACTTTGAAAATTACAGCGATCACTCCAGTAGACAACCAGTGCAGCGTGCCTGTATAACCGCGTCTGAAGGAGTGCACCAGCGGTTCAGCGAATGTGGTATGGTATGCGAACAACCTATCTTGTTTGATCAGGAAGCAGATCGTTTTGCGTAGAGCGGCGATCGCGCGACTGTATTCTGCGCAGCCGCGTTGTCTGACAATGGTCATGACGTGAAACCAAGTGACATCTTGAGATTGTCCTTTCGGTTCATGTATTACTTTCACTTGGCGCTGTACTGGCGCTCATCAGATATGCAGTTGGCGTGTTTCTGGGTCTTAACATGCAGTTTCGTCATAGGTGGGCAAGGTGGGTAAGCGAAAGGTGCCTAATATTCTGACCTTTCTTTAAAAACCAAACGTTTATTAGTAGACTGTGGAGCTTGTGCATTTCGCAAACAAAATAAATTTCAGTGCACAAGATAGATTGTGTCGTGCCGAATTTTTGGGATGTTGTATGTTTGTGTAGGGTAGTTAAATAACCCCACTTAATTTACTTCTGTTAGTGTTAGTAATGACGACGTTACTCAATTCAATACAAGTACTCAATAATAATGCTGAGGCATGCAGCGAGACTAACGGAAGAGATTGAATGAATCTAAACGCAAAGACCTGTGCAACGAAGCAGGCATATCTTTTCGTTCTTTTACAAAGCGTTTAAGTTTTGTTTTAATAAATGTTATGCAACATGAAAAACGTGAATTGCTTAAACAACTCCTTTTCACTGTTCCAAGAGCATCACACAAACTAAAGCATTCGTTCCCCTTGCTCTCGAAAAAATACCTTGTTCAGGAACAAACGTCGTGCATGGTCTAGATTACGGGAACAGGGGCGTAACGCGGATGGTAAGGGGGGAACAATCCCCTTGGCCCCGAATCACTGGGGGAGGCGCTGAAAAGTGTCGCCAGCAATGTCGCAAATACTTTCTTCAATACAGTACATTTACTTCCGAAAGACCTTACGTGCGAAAATGTGGGGGCCAAACTTGTTTCTTGGCCCGGACCCCATCTAGCCTCCGTACGCCCCTGCACAGAAAACCAGCTTTACCATATTGGATGTTTTGGTCCATGTTTTCAGATTTTAGACCTTTTTTCAAATACGTGGACTTTATACAATATTTTAGCAACCTTTGAACCTTTTTGCTTCACTTCTAGCATATTTACATTTTGCTGTGCAGGAGTAGTCAAAGGATAGCAGCAAAATTCTATTTCTTTTGATATAGGAGTCCCATTACCATCTTTTAAATTGTAACGTCTCAGTTTATCGAACGATTGAGGTTGTTGTCATTATTGGACCGTTGTCCAAAGACCATCGCAAATACTACGTCAGGATGCTACCTCAGTAGAGATGCTTTTGCCTAGGCCATGTAACCAATATCATCATGAAACCTTATGTTCTATTGTTACGTTTTCATTGGACATTTCTATAAATCTATTTTTGAACCACATAGGCTTACTTATTCGTGAACGTCATTTAGATTGTGGACCTGTGATTACTAAGTTTGAACTTTTCTATCCTAACGTTTCAATCTTCACGCTATTCTGCATATGGTAGCATTCAGTGAAACAACGGCATTTAGTGTTCGTGACGTAAGCTCCGACGCTCGTAGCAGAAACAGTGGCAAGACAGTTGAACACCAGTGTCAAAGTCTACAGTATATGCGGCAGATCACCTCTGTGTTGTCCAGCAGCGTTTCCCGGATCTATTGCACAACTTTTCCATCCGACTTCCGGTCATTAATGAGCTTAACTTGTCCATTTCCGGACCCGCAAAAACGTTGAAAAACAATTCCAATCCAATACGAATAGAAACATGACTTACACATCCAGCAGAATAGAGGTTCGAAAATCGGGCTCGTGCATGTTTAACTGTTGTGTAGGTCAAGGAACAGAGAGGTGGTGGGGTGTAGTGCTCATCAACTGCATGGTTTTGCGCTTTGACAGGTTTTGGAGACGACAGTTTTCATTTTAGTGATTGACTGAAATTAAGAAAACTTTTAATTGATGGAATTTATTTTTGCGCTGAAAAGAAAAAATTGTTTTATAATCACCGCGGCATATAGTGCATCACCCTACCTGCATTTTAAGCGTTCGTAAAATTACTCTGCTGTTGTGAATATCAAGTCCAGAGGCGGATTGGGCTAGACAGGGGTCTATAATACGCGTTCCGCAGGCCGCATGTGGCCCACGAGGGCGTTTTGTGTGGCCGGCGATGCTTTTCGGCAATTTTCAATTAATTAACATTTGAGATGCCAAATGCCTTGAAAAAAGATGCCACGAACTAACTGAACCAACGCTGAAGGATACCCAGTGCGGTTTTCGTCCCGGCCGTAGCACTATAGACCAAATTTTCACTCTCCAGCAAATTTTTGAGAAATCATGGGAGTATGTCAAAAACGTTCCTACACATGTTTTGTCGACCTCGAGAAAGCATAAGGCCGGTTTTCTCGTGAAAAGCTTTGGAAAGTGTTGCAGGAGTGCGGTGTTGACGGCCGCCTGTTATTGGCCGTTAAGTCACTGTATTCCTGCTCAGAAGTTTGTGTCCGTGTCGGGAGAGTTAAATCGCGACCGTTCACCGTTGGTGTTGGACCTGACAAGGTTGTGTGCTGTCACCACTCCTCTTCATAGTCTGCATCAGTGGGATAGATAGTCACAGCCGAGTCGACGAGGGTGACATAGTTGTGAGCTGTAGGATCAACCCTTTACTTTTTACAGACTACAACAGGGCCTTCAGCTTGCACTCGATCGGTTTCAGCTGCGTGTGACCGAGGCGGAAAGAAAATTAGCACTAAAAATACCGAGGTATTATGTCTCTCTACAAACTAAAGGCCGTGTATGCTGCACGTGAGTGGCAGTACACTGCAGCAGATGCAGAAGGTCAAGCACCTAGGGATGGTATTTACGAGTGACGAAAGGAGCGAGGAGGTTGATGCACCGATTGCTAAAGCTAACGCAGTTCTGCGTGAGCTTTATCGCTTTGTGGTCACAAAACGGGAGGTTTCAAACACCGCAAAGCTGTCAGTTCTTAAATCGGTCTTTGTTCCGATCCTCACCTATGTTCCCGAATCTTGGTAATGACCGAAATGACCGACAGAATATTATCTCAAGAGTCCACGGTGTGACACTTCGCGACAAAGTGAGCAGCTGTGAAATTCGCAGTGTCCTGAATGTCAAACCACTTCTCCGAATTGAGAGATCACAGATATGTTGTGTACGGCATGAGTACAGAATGCCGCACGAAAGACTCGCAAGGCAAGTCCAGCTGGGTACACCCACAGGAAAGCGGCCCAGAGGTCATCCAAGGCCTAGGTGGAGTGACTACGTTTCCGACCTTGCTTGGTCTCGTCTTGGGTGTGAACCCAGCAAAACTGTCTGAAATTGCTGTTGACCGTGAGGTATTCCAAGTCCTTCTAGGGCTGCTCCCCCGTGACCCTCCCTAGAGAAAAGGCGAGCATGAAAATTAATGAAATGAATAACATTTACGTTATTTAGTTTATTCAACGGTGTTTAAAAGTGCGCGGCTAGCAAGTGAACAAGTTCCTTAGACGGCTAGAAACAATTAATACGAACGTTGAGACAGCTAGAAATGATTTGCATACATTCATGATATCTTTCGCAAGAAATAAGATGTAAAAGCTGTTTCTAGCAAGTTCAGGTACCGCCATTGTTGCGTCAGCGTCATATTGCGGACCTCGGTTTACCTTATAAGTAGGGCAATCAATTTTTTGGCTTAAGCTAAAAACTTAAAACTTTGACTTTATTTTGACCTATCAATTTCATGCGTTTGCAGTTGAAACGCAGAATACAAAGCGCAGAATAAGAAATAAAATTGATAGGTAAAAGATCTTTTTGCTGTTGAAATGAAACAAAAATTAAAAGTTTGAAAGATCCAGCGAAACCAAGGGCAAAAAACCGTAGACGAAAATCATTCCAAACGCACAAGAGAAATATCCAGTGTCAAAAAATCTCCTGAAGTCACTGAGGTTCTACATTGACATACGTTAACATCAAGTACCACCACGCCTAATGTACTTTCACTTTCAATCGTCCAGTAGGAATCGGTCATGGTATCAACGTGAAACTTGGTTTGTGAACGTTTCATACACTTTCAATACGGCAGAAAAAATTTGACTTTATTGACTTTTGGTTGCCCCACTTATAAGTCCTCATGTGGCCCACGGAGCAAATTGAGTTTGAGACCCCTGGGTTAGAGACTTTTGGTGTAATTATTTTCCTCAAAATGCCTCTTGGCATCGCCTTGAAATGAAACCCCTTTTCCGTAAGTCCCACCTAAGAAATGGCTGACGTTTTTTCGCTCTTTATTGAAGTTTCACCGCAATCGTCGCCCTCGTTTCAGACTTCCCCCCAAACAGCAGGTCTAGAACCGCCTCTGCTCGAGTCTCACTGACTGATGATTCTTGCTATCTATCGTAAAGTTCTGAGTTGTATGTTCATTGCAGAAGGAAACGCAATCAATTTTTAAGGAATGATTCGCGAGCAGGCTTGTACTCATTGCGATCAACATATTTCAAATACCCAGCAATTCCTGGTGTTGTGCGCCCCGCCAAAGAGAAAAAGTTTTTTACTCTTTTGTCCTTTTTTTAATAAATGAGAGGTGCACAAACTTGTTCAACAGAAGAGTCATTGGCAGAAAACTAAGAATGCAAAATCAGTGTGAAGTGTCAAATACAGTTCGTTTAAGGAATGCAAGTTTCACATAAAATGACCTACATCAAGACGCGTAGACTCCTTGGTAACTAACCGGACGAATATGCGTAAACACATTAACAAATGAAACAAACATTAAGTAGTAGGCGACAACTCCCCATTAATGGAGATATTGCTTGCCAGCTAGAAGAGCCACACAAAACATGTCGGCGAGCCGCGGTTTGCCCACGACTGTAACAAAACCTTGTGAAATATAGGTTGTTCTCTTCCTGGTGTTGTTTACATCAAGTGATTTTCGATCCGGCTGAAGCTCTATCCCGAGCAACTTCACCTCTCTTCAAAACAAAGTCGAAACTGCTAATTTATCAATGTCAATGCGTAGTGGAAACGCAGGGTGGGCAGTGGATTTTTTTCTTGTTAGATAAAACGACAGTTGTTTTTTGCACTGTCGCACAGAGAATCGTTTTACTTTGAGGTTGAACCGGACATGGGTTACTAAAGGGCGGTGTAGTTATGAGTAGCATTTCGGAGCTGAGATCAAACTCCCCAAAGGATTTTGACCGAAGCCTGTGGTGATATCATAAAAAATGTAGTTTTAAGAAATCAAATGAGTATATCCAATCAAAGGCAAGTCTGACGTCAAATGCAACAACTTCCTTTTAATTTTCTGTTAGTTTATTTGATTATTACCTTTGGTTTTCTTTTTTATTGCTGTTCTTGTTTACTCATGGCTGGCCTAAGTAATCGACTACTGTCATTTATTCTGACCACATGAAATTGTGCAATATTGTAAGTACATTCACTTATTAAACCCAGGGACGTGACGAGGGGGGGAAGGGAGCACAATTCCCCGGGCGGCGATTCACTATGGGGGCGTCGAATCACTGCGGGGGCGTCGAAAAGTCCCAACACTGTCGCAAGTACTTTCTTCAATACAGTACATTTGCTTCCGAAAAACCTTAGGTCTGAACATGGGGGCGCCAAACTTGTGTCTTGCCCCGTGCGCCATCTATCCTCGGAACGCCCCTGGTTACAACTACCTAGCCGACAAAGCGCTTTTTTGGCTGGTGAGTAAGCATTCAATTCGTGTGATTTCTTTGCTGACCTGCAAATGTTTGAGTTTTCGTTTTCGATACCACGACTGAAACCAAGACACGGTTAAAACTGCTGCAAGAAAGCCGATGCTTGCTAATGTGTTGAAACGAAGGGCTTCGTGAAACCAAGCCTGCTTACAATAGATATCCCAAGAATGCAGCTGAACGCAGCCTACCAGAAGCTGCTCTAGAGGACGGTCTCAGGAACAACGCTGATTTCGAGAGTAGGGTTACCATAACTGATGAAGCGCAATTCCTGACAGATTTATGTTAGTCACTGTAACCACTTTTTGCGACGAAAACACTATTATGGTATAAATTCCGGATGCATCCAAAGGACATCGTCACCGCCGCTTTCCCGCGTGAATAGGATAAATACAGTACAAAACGAAAACAGCAAAAATTAACTGCATCTTCTATTTTACATCCCGTTCTGACAAAATAATTTGTCACTTTACTTGATCAGGAAGCTCCACTTACTACTTTGCAATGTTTATCAGAAATGAGATGTGATTTTAAATCCGCGATACCTTGTATGAAACCGAGATGCATGTTCCTGGTTTACAAACTAAGCATTCTGCTTCCCATTCATTTCTTCCTTTCCGGAAACATGGATGTCTTGCCGTCATCTCGTCAGTAAATTTACATTTTCGCTTAGCCATTTTT
>Ga0210059_1004486_pt1 | contig 22527 bp, 15 predicted proteins | sample Ectturendosymbi2_FD_188042 | JGI IMG/M metagenome (GOLD analysis project Ga0210059, IMG submission 188042) | Ecteinascidia turbinata endosymbiont from Florida, USA - Sample 2 (SPAdes) (version 2) | ecosystem: Host-associated > Tunicates > Ascidians > Unclassified | place: Key West, Florida...
CTTAGCTAATCCGTAGGTAGGTGAGTCTGTGAAGGACACTATGGGTCGGAGAGGGATGTTTTCTTTGTGTAATTTTGGTAGTCCGTATAGTCGGGGTGTTGTGGCATCTGAGATTTTCAGTATGAAGCTTGCTTCTTCTGTGATCTTATTGGATTCGAGTAGGTTGTTTATGAATTAATGTTTATTTCTTTATTCTGAGAAACAAATTAACTGAAAAACTACAACAAGTCAGATATTTCGCAAAGGTCAGAAATTTCGCTTGACACCGGATCAGAAAATTTTGGAAAAGGAGCGCAGTCGAAAAACCTGACTCCGGCCAACTCTGGAATGAATGCTGTTCTTTTTGCTACTCATGTTGTTATTTCGTTGTGTTTGCAAGTAAAATTGATCTGAAATTAATCAAGTAAAGTTGATCTGAAATGAATCAACTTTATCTGAATTGAATCAAAAGATCTGAAAATGAATCAAAAGATCAAGTAAAGTTGATCTGAAATGAAAGTTTGCCAAGTTTTGTTTCTGCTTGATTGAACACAGGGTTGTTATGGAGATCTACACCTGTTTTGCTTTGGGAAACAAGAGTCCCTTGGATTGTGATCCTGACCAGTGAGAATAAAGCGGCAGTAGTTTCACCAGTGGGAGGGGTTTATCAGATATGTACAGTGCTTATTTAAAATGGTTACTGGTCAAAGACACCATATTCTCATATAATTGAAACCCAAACATTTTTTGTTTGTTCCTTAGCTAAGAAATTCAGACCATCTTTCTTTCCTCAAATTTGTGTTAAATGATTTTTGTGGTACTGTAGCCTAAGTTAATTTGTAAAGTTAGTGTCTAAACGACCATATCCGGTTTTCGCTTTCAGAGAAGTAAAAACCGTATCCGCCCTTGTGCCACTTATAATGCTAAGTAATAAGTTCGTGAGATTAGCAGTACAGTGAACCTGTTCATGTGGGAAGTTTTTATTCTAGCGTTCCTATGCAAGGGGTTGTTGGTTCCACTCTCAGCATGGTACTTTTGGCTTTGCTAATAACAGAGATGCCAGTTTTGATGTTATATCTTTTCACAATCTTTTTTGTGGGTGCTTTGATATAGGCTACTTTGTTCATAAGTTTCAAAAACCAGACACCAGCTTAGTGGTTTACATTTAAGGTTAGGGATTTGGATTTTAGAGTTTATGGAATTGGTTAGGGTTTATGGTCAGCGTTAAGAGTTAGGATTTAGAGCTTAGGGTTGGAAAAAAATTAATTGCTAATTTGATCGTTTAGTCTAATATATAAGCCACTGTCATACAAGAATTGGTTAGATATTTTGCAGAGGTTAGTATGTTTTTTTAGAGCAGTTGCTACATAACCGCCTGTGGATCTTCATATTTCAAAACTTATTCGACTTCCACCTGTAACATTACAGTAATGTGCAACGAGAGTGCAGGAATCCTAACGCTAACTCGAATGCTAGCCCCTAAACCTAACGCCTAAACTTAGAAACTTTTGAAAAAAGTGAAGAAAAACTGGTTTCATGAATTGAAATATGCAACCCCTACTACCAAAACGAGAGTTGCCAAAATGAGAGCTGAACCGAAAACCATTGGCATAGCACATGTAAACATATCCATCACTTTACCACAACGGTGCCACATGAGTGACAAACTCAGCGTTTTATTTGAACCGCATCATGTGAGGTGGTTCCATAGCCACTTCCTTTTTTTAGTCTTTCCAAAGCGAAAGACAGACTTGGTTATTCAGATACTGCCACTTATATATGGATTAAATTTGAAGTCAAAAGAGGTTTTGAGAAATATATCAAGATGATTTTGTGGATTTAAGTTTTGATTACTTATACAATAAAAAATATATGGATATTGTAAAACTCTGAGGATATGACTAAACCATTGCTAACAGATTAACCTATATATATATCATAAAACCAATAATAAGTGATATAAATAGTGTCACATGTTAACGAACCAAAACCACAACTGTGAAAGAAACATATCACATTGCACATCTTTGAAACAGTATAAATGGATGTAAATTAATCCAAGTGGCATTTGAGTTTTATTTCTTTTCTTATAAAGACTACACTGATGTTTGTTTTTTTAATTTTTAAATTATCATTACTGTTGCATCATTGTAATTACCATATATAATGTCCACAGAACAATTTTGTAGATTTATTTTACTTTTAACATAAACATGAGTTGAGTTGATTTTTATTGGCGCAAACATTAAATAGAAAAAAAGTGATATTATACTTGTTTTGCACTCTGTTTGGAGTATTATGAGTGGTCTGCAGGCACTCATCTCCTCTAACTTTGCATCGTGGGCCACTTGGCTACTTTCACTCAATCCAAGTCCAAACATATTCCAAAAATGCTGCACTGGTGGTAAGCTAATGGTGTAGCACCATGCATGAAGCTTTCCTTGTACCCATCCATAACCGAGCATGAGGTCAGACAGGCTGCAATTACCATTTATCAAGTCAGTCTGACCCAAGCTAGGATCCCAACCAAGCCTACCAGCATCTATGGCATTCACTCTATCCCTTAGGCTATGTTGGATGATCAACATAGTTGCTAAAAGTGAAAAGGATCAGAATCTTTAAATCATGTGGATTTTCTACCATAGTGTTGTTTTTGACCAAGTTTGTTGTATTTATATTATTGCGATCAGAGAGCCCGAGTGGCAAGCGGGCAAAGCTTCACACTGGCAGAAAGCAACAATAGACATCACCCGATGACATCGCTCTATTATCACACCACGTACATAAAGGTGCTATTCTTAGCACACATCCCATTTGTGGCTATCACATTTTCAATCCCGTTCATGCGTACTGTGCCTACCAAGTGGTTGCAACAATATATTGATCCCACAACAATATATTGAATTTAAAGCAATAATAGGTGAACAAGAACAATGACTACGCATCATTCGTGGCTTATGAAGCCAAGAGCAATAGTTGTAATGAAGCCAAGAATAATAGTTGTAAACGTTTTTTCAAATTGACCTCGTTCATTAAAAATATCTTGCAACAACACTGATTTCTATAATTTTCATTAAAAAGAGACATACAAAACGATTAAATGTTTGTAATACAGATATGCTTGGTAGAAATTTTGAGAGACTTTTTTTAGTTATTCGATTTGAAAGACATCATACAGTTATGCTTATTTACTATACCCTACTAAGAGTTGAGTTGAATTTGTTGGCGTATCGTGCAAGAGCTACACTTATTAATGCAGGTTAGGAAGGATTAAAGTACAAAGACACTAAAAAAACTATTAACCAGTTTGTCTTGTCAAGTGCCGTTGACATTTAGGTAATTTTCTTCTCTTTGTTTGGAGCTGCTGGCCAAATTGTAGTTGAGTGTGCAATCTTGATAAAACTGGATGGACATTTGAGTATAGCTGCAATCTTTTGCTAGATAATCAGCACAGTTGCACAGGGAGTGCTAGGTTGCAACCAGAATCTATTGCAGTTTTGCTCAGATCCGCAAAGAGTTCAGAATAACAAAAAGTATAAAAGTGGCTTGAAAATCTAGTAAAGTTGCCCATCAATGATTAAAGAACATATGTGGCATCAAATTTTATTTTAAGAAGATATGAAAAGTGTCCAACTTTTTTTTGATTAAGAGTGTAACCATTCAGGATTATTTGGTATATTTTTATAAAAATGTAGCACAACCTGCATGTGGCAACAAAGGCACAAGTCATTAAACATACAGTATATAAAGAACGCATTTAAAATGACCTTTTTGCTTTGAAATAATTATACTTATTTTGTTTCCAACCGCTACAAAGAAAGAAGAGTCTTGTATTGTACTGTAGCAGACCAAAGTATAAGCATATACATTTAGTGGTATAGATAATTTTTATATTGGTTGATAAATGTATGAATTTAAATTAATCAATGTAAAGCTTAATTTTTAGCCAATGGCATTAAGTATTTAAGGCAGAAAATTATCTTATATTTTCTTTTGTTATCTGAGAAGCTACAGTGGTTATTTTAGGCAAAATCTTTAAAATTTTTCAACTTAGCAATTCTTCTCATGCTTAGTTTCTTAATTGTAGGTCTTTATCAGTAACTGTGAGCTTTCTGCATCTGAAACCATGAATGCATTCAAAACACTGACTCAGTTCTCTGAGCTTGTCATTGCATTAACTTCAACTTTTAAAAAACTTGATTATTACAGTTTTTTTAAAGAAAATGAAGCAATTGCATTATTAAAACTTTAGCCTTGTTTAAAAATATGCTAAACCTGCTTAAAAAATTAATGCAATGCTGTTATCGATGTCTCAAATTTAATTAAGCCAGAAGTTCCTTAAAGTTTCTGTGAGATGTGTATTTTGTAATCCATCACAAAATATATACATGTTTTTATGGTTTATCGAAGATAACAGTTTATTGTTGTGGTTAAAGTACAGCCCCAACATACATCATCAATTTGAATTAAACAATGATTTGGCTATCAATTTCTAAACTTCAAATGAAAATTAACCAACTGTTTAGCAGTGTTTAACAAAAAAACTTAAGAGTTTTTTCTAGGTATTTTGACCTCAAGTGAATTAAAATTATATATTTGCATTTGGGCTAAACTCAGCCCAATAACATTCACAAATACATTTTAGTAAATAAGACTACCAAAAATGAAACCCAGTGTAAAACAAATCTACTTGTAGTTCAGGAGGCTGTACATCACAAGCAGCTTAAAAATAATCTAATAGTTGGACATAAAATGTAGCCATGACACTGTTTTAAAGAAAGCAAAATTTCTTATTCACGAGTTGCAATGCAATTACATATGAAATCAATGGAAAGCATATGATGACTAATTTTGATCTTTTTTAAATCTTACGGTATTGCTTTCCTAATTATTGTTTGAGTTGAAAAGATGTTGTTTTAATTCAACAAAATATCCCTAAATACTATTTACATTTAAATATGTGTAATGTTACCATTTTTATGTCTTGCCTTGTTTCTGCAATTACCATATCAACACAACATTTATAAGATATGCAATAATTTTGGTGTTAGATATAGCAAAAAATTGGATGCTAATTTTCAATATGAATTAAATATAGGCGAATCCAGTTAATCACATACCAGATAATTACGAAATCTATTTTATCTGATGGGATCATAAATCCCAACCATAGCTTATCATTTGTTAAGAAACCATTCCATTTAATTTCATGGAATGGAATAAAAGCTTGGAAAATTTAATATGTGATGAACCAAACTGGTCTGCAAAAGAAATTAATCAACAGCAAGAAATTTGAAAGTTGTATGGAATAACCTGTACTTAACATAAGAGCTGTGTTGTGCAAACAAACATTGTCAAATTTATTCATACACCTCTATGAAGACAAACCTAAGATTTTGTTGTGAAAGCATGAGTTAAAAGCTTGCTTTGGCTCACTATGTGTTGATCTGGTTGCTCCATATGATTTCTGTGTCGTGAAACATGTTTCAAAATTCTGGTCCCATAGTGCACAAGTGTCATCGGTAGAAGTGACTTACCACAGCATTATGATCCAACTTATTTGACCTTTTGCTCGCAATGAATAAATGCCCTTGAAACTTTTTAGACAGGTTTACAAATATATTTACTGGATGATTGAATCATGGGCAGTGATAACAGTTTTTTGCTAGTCAAACATCCATGTTAATTTATCACACAAGTGTTGCCAAAACTTTTCAAAATAGTTTTAGCCTTGATCAAAGCTGTAATTTGAAAAATATTTTAGTACAATTGAAATAGCACTTCCTTGAAGCAGTAAATATATTTTTATGTGCTCAAAACGACTGATAGCGTCTGGTATAAAGAATAAGGGTTAGTTATATTCAACATTGTGTTCGAACAGAATTCATGCCTTCATGGCCATAATTTTTTTGTAGAATTCTTATTTATCCACTAAAGTTAGAAGTGATGATGTATGTAGGTATATTTATGTAGCAGTTGCTTAGTTCTTAGTTTTGTGAATGCCAACAGAACTTAATTGTTTGATGGAAATCAACTTGTTCAAAGGCACTCAAGCAGTTTTCATTGAATAATCATTAGAAGCAGTAAAGTTCTCAGCATTTTCTCAGAAGATGCATTGTATTAACATTTTCGGTACCAGGGATTTTCTACAGGAAAATGGGCTAAGTCTCCAAAAGAACGGGCTAAAGCAGTCTATTAGAGTTTGCAATGTTTATGCTAGTTTATATTAAGTCAATTTGGGCATAATGCTTTTTTCAGTCATAAAAAATATCCAAAAAAAATGACAGAATTTTTTAAGTTATGACAAATGAATGAAATGTCTCAGTAAAAAATAAACAGTCATAAAATGAAATGTCTCAGTAAAAAATAAACATCAAAACCCCAAACAAGTGGTTCAATTGATAAATCCATTATTAATCTTCATGGTTTTCATACGTAAACATGAATTTTCCAGAGAAAAAGATTGCAGCCAGTATCCAATAAAAGCCAGATCCATATTTGTACATAGCTTGTCTCTGTTCCATAAAAACTCATTTTGTATATGTATAAATGTTGGTACCAAAGTGTTAGCAAATCCATTTAAAGCGGAAAGTAATATACTTTGCAAAATCTAGATATTTGTGTTTATTTATTAATGTCCTGTTTTTATGGCTAGTTGATGTTGTTTGATCTACTTGATAAAAGTCAATGTAAAAGGGGCAGCAGATTAAGCAAGTGAGCTGAACAATTACAGTCTGCAAAATGGCTGCTGTCATGCAACAACCTGATGCTGCTACATACACATTTCAAAGCAAACCAAAAGCTGTAGAAGGAAGAAGGAAATACAGATTTCAGTTTGAAGAGTAAGTTTTTACCAAATTGTGTCTGTCCCTCTTTACACAAACAAGTTGTATATGTTTTCATAGTGTTGCTTCACTTTTTTCACAAGATTTTTAAAGCCTGTTTGGTTGTCAACAATATTGTTCAGCTGCATTGGTATTGTCAACAGTGCTATTTAAATGTTGCTTTGTGTCAACTTGTTTCCAGCAATGATTCATCCTTTAACTTTTTTTGCTACTGTTGTACAATGTGATTACTGTTGTACAATGTGATTAAAACATTTAGAGGTCTGTGAAATGCAACATATATATAATCTGTCAGACAAACTTAATAGTATGGCAACTACAAACATGGCTGGAAGAACAGTATAGTTCTAATTGCTGATAAATATATATACAGTATAACATAAAAGCAGAAGAACTATTGTGGATTCATTCGCAAAATCAACTTATTTTAGCTGTTAATTCCAATGTGTAAATACAGCACACACTTGAAAAAGACTATTTCCAAGTTGGTGAGTTACACAGATGTTTCTCAGTTCATAGGCCAATTGCCTGTCTGAATTTATAAAATCATTATAGATTTTAGTTTTTATTCATCTGTAACAATTATTAGTAGCTACAATAACATTTTTGGATTCTTTTATTCAGCAACAGAATTGGCAATCCTATATGTGCATGTCAAATGATGTTGTCATTGTACCCCTCATAACTTCAGATGTCATTGTCCTCTACAAGTGAGGGGCCATTCACTGTTGTCAACAATATCATGAGTGTGCAAACTGTATGCTTTTTGATAAACCCCTCTTGAAAGCACATGAAAAGATGTTGATTGTATGTTGGGGCAAGTAAATAGTATGCACTCTTAAGCGTATGACTCATTTTTTAAAGTAAAACTACATTTACAAGAAAATTGCTTGGCAATTCATTTGAGCAGGCAACTACAAGCTGGACAAAGTCAATCACTTCAATGTTGTATATTTTAACCAAACAAAGTGATGAACTTATTTTGGAATGCAAAGTTCTGTTTTGCATATTTGTCAAAAAAGTACAAATAACAACCTGTATCTATACACATAACAATGTACAGGCTGCAATTGAAGAGCAGTGACAAGAACATTTTAACAAAAGATGTACCAGCACATCCCGTGGTTTACAAACTTGTTGTGATTACGTTGCACCTGTTTAAGTACTGCTGAGTAGCAAAACACATGAATGAATTAACAAAAAACAATTCAAAGGAAAGGCTGCAATGTTTTTTTCCCCAGAAGCTGATAGTCTATGAAGGCAGAACCTTACTCACAGCACATTGTAAATCATATCCAGATGCAGCAAGGCAAAACTGTCTTATGAGCTTCATGCCCATCACAGAAAACAACAGTTTACTTTGTTAAATTTGTTTGAAAGAATAGCTGTTTAACCCATGTACACTACAATAGTTGATAACATAGAGATTCAATATTGCAAATAAACTTGTATTTTATAACATCTGCAATTACAGAGTCAATAAATTTATGTGAGACTAAGCTTTGCTCACATATCATCTGGAAAGCCCTCACTTAATACAATTTGAGAATCACTGATATATACACACATATATATATCAGTATGGATATCAGTAATATCAAAGATTTTTATCAATGGTACATGACCGTACAACCATTGACACTACTAACATTTGATATTAGAGTCATGCGAAGGCTTGTTACTAAACTACACCAAAACTGTAAAAGTATGTAGCTATATGTCAGTGTGCATGCATTAATTCTGATCTTATTTTGTCAATAAAAGATATTTTTAGTCAATCATATAATTTCTCAATGAAATTAAGCTTGCTTTAATTGTCCATCAAGTAACAATATGTAAATAAGTAATGGTGAGTAAAAGTGTTTCCGAATTTTTTTTATCATTTCTGTTTTGTAACTGAATTAGATTTGAAATTGAAGTGTTGCTTATTACCGAACTCTGATTATGGTGTTCCTGCTGAATGTCTTGACAGGTTTTGCTGTTCCTCCAAGTTACCTTCACATTGTTCAATAAACTTTGAATGGAATCTATTGTAATAACTCACAATCACACAATGTTGCAAACTAATGATAAACTGCATGTTCTCACGGTTCTCGTTACTTTGAAATCTGGATACGACGCGGAAAAAGAGAATGCACACTGTTAAATTAATTCACAAAGCTAGAATTGTGCTTTCTTGCTACTGTTAAACAGATTATAAAAAATTTGAAAATCATAACTAACGTCCATTTTTAAGGATATGGATGCTGGAATCATCTGCAATGATTTCAAACATTTTAAAAACCATGTCATTGTGACTCACATTCCACTCCAGAAATTTTTTCATAGTTTTCTTCCCAGATTCATAATACATGAATTGAAGATTGTGGAGCCCCTGCCAAAAAGTATGTGGTATATAATAATTATTCTTAGACCTATTTTCCAATGATCCCGCAGTGTCATTTCAACAAATAACAACGCATGCTCTTTGAATAAGCATTTTCCCCCAACAATTATTGTGCGTCACTTAGAATTGGTGGAAGATTGAGATTATTTTCTTGACTTCAACAATCCTGTCAGTTGGAACAGTGTGGAACACTGTGCTCAATCTTGCTCAAAGCAAGTGCTATACACCAGATGCCACATAGCTACTTTAGCAGCAAATGCTGCTATGGTGGAAAGTCAATGTTAACATTATGCATGAACTTTTTTTTTGCACTCAACCATTAACGCTAAACATGGGGCTGGGCAGGCCACAAGTACTCTTTTTCAAATTGTTGGCGTGACCCAAAAATTTGATGCAACCCAGTCTCAGTGGCATGTGCTCAACCCACTATTATACTTCAACACCACCTAGCTGGTCCCACATTTTCCCTAACTGCCTATATAGTAACAGTTGATGTTTTTGAGCTTTTAATGTTTCACAGATAGTTTGTTGAAAAATGAGAAAGACGGTCACTGTGATGAAATTACATTGTTTCTGAACAGTCACTTTATTAGTATTGAAAAAATGTAAACATTTAAACTATGGTCACAATCACATTCTGAGGTCTTTTGCTTATTGTGCTAAAACTGCCAGTTTGAAATCTAATATTTTAAATAGTTCAGAAAGGATATGCTGACATGTAGCCTCCATGCTCCTCATGTATGGTTTGTACACTCATGAAAATGTGAACAAATGCAAATGGCCACTACAGCACACATCCTTTAAAATTGATATTAAAGCTTTACCCAGGTACAGTGACTTGTTACTGATTAAATCCATCAAACTCTTTCAAACAAAGTCTTTTTATATGTCTTAACAAAGTATTGATGGTATTTATAAGTCTAGTCAAACTGCATAGCATTTGCTGCAATTTAAATTTAAATGCAAATCTTAATAAGCAATTCTATGTTAAAATGTAGGTTACCTGCTGATGAGTAATGCCCAATCAGAAAAAGAAAAGTGACCTGAAATGGAAAACAGTATTTGTGCTTTATTCTACTCTTTGTGACCAACTTATATCTCAGTTGATAGAACATTTAGCAGTGCAAATAGTAGCATTTGCATCTTCTGTGCATCTGCAAAATCAAATCAGTTTGGCTGCTAGTTAGCAAAATACTGTAATGAGATCAATGGTGGTTAAGTTGCTGCTGTACAAAAGGTTCGTTGAAAGACATGATTCTCAGAGGTGAACAAGTAACCTCAATAAATGCGAACAAAGTGACATGTTGTTTTCTGCTGATGATAGCAATGATTAAACAATTCTACAGAAAACATAAGTGAATCAATAGGGGTACATTTTCTTGATCAGTTTTTATACTTCTGTATATTTTTATTGTGGGCAGTCACTGGTCAATGCTTATTTAATGTATCTCAAAAACCATACTGTTAATTGTTACATTGTAACCAAATGACGTTTTTTAAAGAAATGAGGGACCAGCTCCTTATGGAAACATCATGTATGACAGGAGAATTGTGCGAGGGAATACATATGCTCAGAATACATTGCCAATAGTAAGTTACAAAGAGTGTATTGTTTTGGTAAGGCTTTAACTTGTGAATACAAATGGAGTAATAATGTTGTTTGGTGTGCTTTTGCTCTAAGGATTAGTTGTCCCGCAACACTGGCCTTCAGTTTGCCAGCGGTTTTATTAGAATAATGAGGATTCTAAAATCTGATGCCTGAGGTTTGCTTCAGTATAAGTTAGTGTGCTTGTGCCATACATTTGTACTTGTAACTACCAGTTTACCAGTATAACAGCAATGGAACAGTCATACTTAGCTACCAGTATATAAAAGAGTCAAACAGTTTTTGGTAGAGAGTTTTGGTATCGTTGGTATATTTCCATAAACTGTTGGTAAACCATTTGTCGTGCACTCGCCTGCGAATTCTACTAAACACTATCTGCAGAAAGCCAGGCTTTAATTCATTAAGGACACCGCTCAATCATGGAGCTGAACAAGCGAGCAATGAAACTCTGAAACAGACACAACAGCGTAACTGATCAAATGCTTCCCAGGGTGGGCAAACTGCGCTAAAAGAACACTTAGCAGTATTGCATTCCGAGACCGCAAGCACAACGCAACAGCCACGGGGCGAACACAGGGGCACAATTAAGGATTGCAAGATTGCAGGCGCCACTACGTGGCAAGGACAAGGTAATCATACATTCACCACACCATTATGAGTGTTATTGTCTTGCAGTTATTTGGTCTGCACTAAACCTACGTGCTAATGATAAACATGTTGCATTTTGCAAAAAGCAACCTAATGCACTTAAAATTTTAAATGCAGTTGAAAGGTTGTTTTAATTCGCCTGGTGACATCTGTGCTACCATGCAGCAGCAAGAATGCAATAAGAGAGACTCCATGCATGCTTCTGGAATATAAAATCACTTATTTGATCATTTTACTATAGCTGAGGCTTGAGTATCAGTGCTTTCATGACCAGTATAGACAAACGTAAGTAAGATACAATGCCTTTTGGCAGAAATTAAGGTTTGCCAAGAACGACTTATGCAAAAGCAGGAACTTAAATGAGAAGTTTTGAGATCTACTGTAAAAATGGAATCAAGAACAAGCGCAACTTTTACAACCAAGGGTTGTTGGTAATGCAAAACTATAGTACAGAGCTACGAACAGCTTATTATATTTGAAATTCTTATGATTCAAAAGATCTTTTTTTGAAAGTTGAATTAAATAACTTTACAAGCACTATTTTTACATTATAATATGTATATAATATGGTATATATTTTTACGTTGTACCATATAATGTTTACTTTGCATTACTGTTGGGGTGAAATTAGAAACCATGCAATCTCTAAGATCAAAGACAAAATTTTGAGGGTATGACAAAGACCTACCAGATGCTTTCTTTGAAGCTCTCAAGAATGACTGGGCTGCCAGAAGTTTGTCTTAATACCAGCCTTGTTCATAAACTCGGCGATTGGTATTGAGCGTTTTTTAAACTGCTTTTTGGTTGTGATGAACTTGTCAAAGATATGTATCCTAAGACCAGGTTATATTTGTCCTGATCTAGCTCTCAAGACTTTTAATACACGCTTGGTTTTAGCTCACTGTTTTTGACTCACATCGGCCGGGTTTTACAGTTCCTGAAACATTTCATCTTTTTGTTTTCAGACAGCACAACCCGATCCAATCGAGATCCAACGGCAACAGGAAATCAGAAGGAGAGCTATTGCGAAAAAGCGAGCCAGAGAGCAACTGCGGGCAAGGTCGCCCGATGCGGTGGAAGGCAGAAAGCACATTGAAGTGCAAACAGAACTCTACCTGGAGGAATTGAGCGATAGGTATAAGATTCTTGTGTTTTTTCTGTGTGTTTTTTCTCGCGTAGTTCAAGCACTTCTCATTGTCCTTCGTGGCTGTGGTTGCTTACACAAGTTGGTTGGCCTGTGGTGCTTTGCCCCAGCTACTTCGGGAATGCTTCGTAACTGGTAATGGTAAACTTTTACGTTGTTTATTGCCACTTTGCTACTATAATTTCTTGACCTATCTGGTTTGCATGTATGAAAGCCTTTTGTTCAATCTCAACATTAGTATTCCTTTAGAATATAGAAGTGACAACCACTAGCGTACGGAGGGGGGAGGCCACTATGCCTTGGCCACCCTCTCAGCCCCTAAAAATAAAAAAATGTAAAAACAATATTGTCTAAAGCTTGCTTCCAGAATGCACAAAAATGCATATTTTTAGGTGTAATTTTGCAAACATTTCCCGGGGACGTGCCCCCGGACCTCCCTACAATGGTCTTACCTTCGGCACTTCCCTAAAGTTGATTTGTGACGTCACACGATTGTGACGAAACCTGCCCCCCTCGGAAATTTTCTGCGTACGCCACTGGTGGCAACGCGGTTCGTGCAGCGAACGGTTTTGTTCGCGTCTTTAATGTTTCGCCCACATCACGAGTTTTGTGCTGCCAAAGTTCTAATAAATATGTTCACGCGCGTATTGCGTTTTAACTTCTGTTTCGGCCAAATCGTCTCGAAGTTGAACTTAACAAAACGGGCGACGGTGCTTCTTGGCAGTATTGTGACCTTGCTGATCACTTTTCGATCTCGCATATATCCGGATTAATCAATGCCGTGCGCAGGATAGAGGAAGCTGACGTTGACACGCAAACAGACGCTTTCCTGGACCGGCCCCCATCTCCCTTGTTCGTTCCAGCCAAAACCGGAAAAGATGTTGCCACACAAATCGAGGAAGGCGACGTTAGTACCTTTCTTCTTGTGTACAGACTTCGTGCAGTGTAGTGCAGAGGTGGCCGTGGATTCCTGCGTTTTTCTTTCGGACCCAGATGCGGAGTCAAAAATTCGTAAAAAAACGGACTCGGATCCAGAGTCGCTTTTCAACTTCGACGGTAGCAAGAGTCTGTGTGATCATTTATTAAGTAAAAACATGGGTAAATTTCGGTTGGATCGATGGTGGTAGCCGGAGTCTGAACAGGAGTCGGATTCTCAAATTTGAAAAATTGCAAGACCCGGATTGAAAAATTTTGGAACAGGAGCGCAGTTGGCAAATTGTGACTCCGGCCACCTCTGGTGTCGTGTGGTTGGGAACAAGTCTGTCTGCCGTGTTGTGTTACTTTCATTAGCCTTTGCACTGTGAAAGGAACTGGTAGATTTTCGGTAACTATATGGACAAATGCGTAGATTCCAGTCCGAACGTACTTGCCCATGTAATCGAGCCACTGGCCTCAGCAGTGTGATAGTAACTTGTCGTTTGTGCACTTGGTGTTGTTTTCAACAAACCTCGCATTTGCTAATTGTAGCTTTTCGACTTCGACATCGAAGTAAAACCGATACTCGAAGTTCTGGTCGGCAAAACCCTGGAGCAGTCGCTTCTTGAAGTGCTCGAGGAGGAGGAACTGGCCAACCTTCGGCAACAGCAACATGAGTTCGAAGAAATCCGAAACGCCGAACTTGTTGAAATGCAACGACTCCAAGAACAAGAAAGACGGCGAAAGGAAGAAAAGGTTTGGGACTTTTGTTTTAACCTTGGCTATTTCCTGTTGGCTTACCTTGTCTATCCCAGTTTAAATCAAATTTCTACTTTGTGTTGAGAATCCTGATCTGGAGCGATCTAATTTTTCACCACACGGATTTAATGATACGATACAGATTTGCAGTTAAAGTTTCAAGCTGAGTTTAAACTGAAGAATAAAAGTCGCAAAGCGATAAGTGATACTTCAGTACATTCGAAATCTGGCATAATCTTTCTGCACCTTGCTTGCGCGATAATGGCTATGCTTATGCTTTTGCCGGTAACATGAACAGGTGAGAAACATGAATCTGAAAGTTTGCGTTAACTGCCATTTTACAATAGAATTAGATGGCCGTCGTGATAGATCTGGTTTTTATTTCTTAAAAATTTGCTCTAATGACATCGTGCGCCTAGTTCTGCTTTGTGCTGAGTTTTTGTTCGTTCTTGATCTTGTTTATTTATTTCACTGTCGCCGCAAGGATGTTTTTTAACACGGATTTTCAGATACCAGTACGCACAAGAAACACTTGCTTTCCCCGGTCACGTGACGTCTCCCTTAAACTTTTGTACGATAGTGAGCGTTTTTTAAATGCAATGTACCAACCTTCTGATTGAAAGTTTTCGCAAATACTTGGTTGGTTGGTTTGCTGTTAGAATAACCCGCGAAATGCGTGGATAAAAAAGAGCTCACCCGAAGTAATTAATGAAAGATCACCAAGCATGCGTAGCCAATAGCGTGCGTTGCTGTATTACGTTATTTCGGCGTTTGAAGATTTGTTTTAACTTTTTGTTTCTGCGGAAAGCGAACATTGTTATTTCGGGGGTCAAAGTAGAAAAACTCGTTGACAACGACCATTTCCAGAATGTCAACACGCAAACATGATAAAGCTCGTGTCTTGTGTGCTTTGACTATTCATCGTGCACTGACTGAGTCACTCGTGTAAACAGAGGCGCAGTTGCGATTCAAGACTGTTCGTTCCGCGCGAATGGTTACCAACAATGACGTGAAAATTTGTTTATCGCAGGAACGAAGGATGAAGCAGCAACGCGAAGTTTTGAAAAAAGAAAAAGAGACCGCCGAGAAAATCGCAGCGCGCGCTTTCGCTCAGAGCTACCTGGCTGATCTGGTTCCGTCAGTGTTCAGCACGTTGCGCGATAACGGATATTTCTACGATCCAGTCGAACGAGGTAATTCTTTTCAACGCTATATGGTGATGCTTCGTAACTACATCACGATTTCACGGCCAAACAAAAAACGTTCAAAACATGCAAAAACGGTTGAGGAATGGCCATTTTCTTGGCAATGGCACGCGTTCCACATTTTTTGAAAAAACTTTCTATACGTTTGTGCCTGATGCCAAGGGCGGATTTAGGGGGTCGATTGGAGCGATCGCCTCCCCTAAAACCCATGAAAGTAACTTTATTCACCATGATTTTTTACAATTCGGAAAACAGCATTCGCAATATAAGGCCATTTTGTCATCCATTGTTTTGTCACAGCAGTATCGTGAGGTATACTCACCCCTCTTACAGTGGCGAAGCCGTTATGAGACTTTGAATACCAAATATTACTAAAATCGCCCTTCCTAACCTTACTGACCGGATCCGCCCTTGCCTGATGGCACAAAACGAAAATGCGGATTTTTGCTGCATGTTCGGACAGCCAAACCTATAGTATCCATGAAACCAGTTAGGATAAGAGTTTGCCAATGTCATCAGCCACACTGGTTACAAAAATATTAGCTAATCGCGTTTTTATGAAATGCTTAAACAAGCACATGCAGTCCGTATCGGGAATCCGATGCATGCGATTTCCTTTGAGGTTTTGCATTGCTCAATACATGCCAACGATCCGAGACCTGCAGACGGCGTTGCCGAATAAATCGCGCAAGAACTGTTAGGTGTAAACAGCGGCTCATGTGGAACAAGATTCGTAACAACTACCGAAGCAGTTGCCGTTGAATAGTGGCGATCATTCCACTACCTTTGTAGGTTTTTAAACCTTTGTAGATTTTAAGCTAGCATCTTGGCGTAAAGCTTCAAGCTGGGTAATTCGAACTTCACTTTGCACCACAGATGTTGAGCAAGGGTTCATTCCATACCTGATGGAAGAAGTTGCCGGAAGAGTGTACAAGACCGTTCTTGGACGATATATGCTTGACAGTGAGCGTTGCTTTTATTTTTCCTTCTGTAATATGCTTGCCGGTGGAAACTGGCCGCAGGCCATGCAGGACCTTTACTCTGTCTTTTACCTTCTTCGAAAGGAGGTAAACGCTCTCGCCGGAAGTGCACCATCAGTGTGATTAACCATCCCGGGTAGGGATGTGCCGGGGGATCGGGCCGCGTTCGCTTTACTCAGGTCCTCAGGGACGCTGGAGAGAGTCGGGGCATGACAAGGCACTGCCCCCTACCCTTTCAAAAAGGGGGCAACGGGGGCGGAGGTGCTTTTTCATAGCGGCATCGTAGGTAATTCCATGGTTTATCAAGATCGACTTGAAACGGATGTATTGCAGCCATTCGCGCGCCCAGAAAATTTACAATGGTTTTCTATAATTTTTGTTATCATTTTTGAGGTCAAGATTGTTGCTGAACAGAAACAAGCATACTGGTAACGATTTTTTCTTTTTTGTAATTTTCCACTGCCTTCAACTCTTTACTGCCCCCCCCCCACCCTACAACTGATCCGGCCTCCCTGCCTCTACTCCTGAGTGATCGAACTGCTGGCTACGAGACTATTTGCTTCCCGTTCTAAAACCCTGTTGCGCCTAAATCTGTAGGTCCGCTGTTCGGCGTGCGGGCTAAACAATCAGACGTTTCATGTCCATGCGACTCACTTCGTTTCGAAAAATATTAACGGTTTTCTTATCTATTCAGGAAAACATTTTCCATTGTTGACCAATGTAGGCGTTGTGAGCTTGCAGCTGCATATGATGTTTGCGGATTTTCCAAGGCAGCAATTTACTCTGTTGCAAGACTGCACTGCGAGCATGCGCTCTCATTATTTGCGGTTCACGGTTCCCAACGGTGTACGGCTATTCCGCTTATGAATAAAATCTGCATGGAAGTATTGTTACATTTTTTCAGAAATTTTGCCACTCGTCTCCGAGTTTTGATCAGTTTGTCACCAATTTTTTAAGAAAAGCTCTTTAATCAATTGTCAGTTGATTTTCGGAAGTTTAAGTGATAACCGATTTTCTGCGTTGTTTTCAAATTGGCTCTCCTCTTACAGGATAGCTTTTATGTCGGTTCTCATCATAAGCGTATGGCATAGGGATGCAGGGGATGTGGTCGTATCCCCAACGCTGAAAAATTGGCCATTATTTGGGCAAAAATTTTCAAAATTTGGGCAAGGTATGCAGCTACATTCACATGTAAGTGAGGTAGTGTCTATTTTCCAAACTGAGGCAAAATAATAACCAAATCAACGGCAAAATAATAACCAAAATGGCAAAATCGTCTGAGACTATTTTGCCATTCTTTTTTGCCCCTGATGGCAAAATAGACTTGCGTGAATAGGAATCATGTGGTAATTCCAGCAGCCTTCATCGAATTTGGGCCAACTAAATAACTTTAATACCTTTTGGGTAAAATTAGAAACATTTGAGTAAAATAGGAGCATTTGGGTAAGGTACAACAGCTTCAATTAAATTTGGACAAATGAGAAAAGCTTCAATCAAACTTGGCTGAAAACGAAAACATCTAGATCAACTGGAAACACTTGGGTGAAGTCCATCAGTCAAATCAAATTTTGCCAATTTTCAACAGCTTCATTCAATTGTGGGCAACTTCAAACAGTCTTGTTCAAAGACAGGCTATATGGAAAAGCTCCATAAAAATTTTAGTACGTTTAGATATGTCTGGATGAATTATAAGAGTTTTATTCAAATTTGGAAAAAATCAAAATCGTTTCGGTAAACTTTAACAATCTTAATGAAACTTGAGCAAATTGGGACAACTTCATCCAAATTTGGGTGAAGTTAAAAAGTTTCCATAAATTGGAAAAATTTGGGTAAATTCCAACAGACTAAATCAACTCTGAACAAACAACAATAGCTCCATTCAACTTCGGGCCAAGTGGAACATCTTCATTCAATTTTGGGTAACTTCAAACAGTTTTATTCCAATTTGAATAATATACAACCACTTCATTTAAAATTGCATACATTTAGAAACATTTGGGCAAATTCCAACAGCTTTGATCATAATTGGGTAATTGAAAGAGCTTCATTCAAACTTGGGTACAAGTAGAACCATCTGGGCAAATTAGAAGAGTGTCATTCAGATTTGCATATATTCCAAATCTTGAGCAAATTACAACAGCCCAAATCAAAATTGGGCCAACTGAAACAACTTCATTCAAATTTGGGGAGAGTTAGAAACATTTAAAAATTAGGAACATGTAACTCACCATTCCAACTAACCCTAATTTTTATAAACCTCAAATTGTCGATGCTGTAAAGTGTACAACTAAAATGTAGCTGCAAAATGTTTTGCGGTAGTAATGTGGGTAGCTGTGATATGATACTGTGAAGTTTTCGTGTTTCAAACTTGCTTGATGTTGTGAGATTTGCAAGTGCAAATCTGTTTCCATGAAGTATTCATGAATAGAATTAACTATGTAACTGCAGCTGTAATATGTTGCGTGGTGGTAATGTAACTGTGATTTTATACTGTTTAGGTTTTCATATTTTCCGTTTGTTTCATGCAATGAATGTGTATGTTATATCCTGCCAAATTTTATTGTTTCAATTTAATGCTGTGAAGTGAAGTTTTCATGAACAGTAGCAACTGTACTCTTTATTGCACTGCATAATTCACTTGTGCTAATGCAGTGAAGCACTGCCATTTTTATAAAACATTCTTGTTGAGGTAATAAGTCATATGTCATTGGAAATGTGCATTTGTACACATTCCTTAGTAGTTGATCATATAGGCTGCAGTATTTGTGTGTATCAGTTCCATATTGCTATTTTTCTTGGCATGCTGTGTTCAATGCACATTTAACTGTCTAAACTGGAGTGGATTTTGGTTTTCATAATGTGACTTTAGTAGCTGTAAACGTTTAAATAAGTTGTAGTATTTTAAGTACAACACACTGCAGTGAAGATTGCCCAATGTGGAAGGTTAAGCTATATGCTATGTATTGAATTGCTTCCTTTTCCTCTAATTACTTGAGACTTGACCTATTTGCAGCAATGTAATGCTTTATAGATCGTAACCCGATATTTTCCTCCGTTTCCAGATTGATTGCCATTTTGGCCAACACAAATGCACACATCTACGCTAGAGAAGAACAGATCTTAGCTATTAGGATGATCGTGTTGGAAGAATAAGTTTAGAACGTATATAAAAATTTGAAAATGAAGATTCGGAACAACACCTTACACGCGTGGTGGCATGAACAGCAATTTCTGGGGGATTTTATTGTAATTAGCTAACATTTTTCAACACGGTAAATATTCCCATTGTTCACATATAGCTATGCAGAATATTGATTGCTAGTTGAAGTTGTACGGCTTTGAACCCCGGTAATTGGTAGGCCTAAATGGGCATGCAGAAACCTTGATTTGTTTACAGTGGTACATTTTAGTCTTAACATTAAGGCTTGCTGTTTATACGTTGTTTGGGAAAAACGAGATCAAATTTGGGCAAAAATTTTTTGCATCTCCAAAAATATGCACTCCAGTACACCTATAGTTCTCATCGATCCTTAACCAGCACCACGAAATATGGGCCGAGCAGTCAGACTTCTGCAGAAAGTGAAAATTTCGTCTCAGGGTTTCTCCCCGTGTTTAGGATGCCTTTAACAGCTCCGTTTTGTTTTTGCAGGCATACTGCGAGATGCAGTCAACAAGCGAATGGAAAACTTCGCGAACCCCTCAACAAGTAATGAACCTGTCACCGAGCCGGTGCACCCGCAGTCCGAAAGCTAAACTCAGTCACAGTACAGCGCTTTCGTTACGTTTTTCGTCTCTTTTTTCGCTACACATTTGATTGTATAAAGAGCAGTTTGCGTAAAGTTTTCTTATTTTCTATACCTTGACGCTGTGATACCGCCCACGGTTTCGTGTAATAAATTAACGTACTACGGCACAGTGGCTTAACAACCGCGCGATTCGGACCGTTTTTATGTGGAAGAAGTTGAACCCTGACCGTAACGTATCGCCGTTTCGCTTTGTTTGGCTGCCATTTGAAATAAATTAATAACTGCGTGTTTTGCTGACTGCTTGAATAAAGCACGCTCGAGCGGGAACCGCAACTAATTTGAAACCTTAGATATCCCCAAGTACCCTACAGTGAAAGACTTCCTCCCCAAGCGTAATATGTGCTTTGCCGCTCATCTATGAACTTAACTTTTTACTTTTCAATTACGATAAGCAAAGTTTGCAAACTTTGAATAAAACAACAAAATAATAGATTTGCATTCTCGTTCTTCAACACTGAAAAGGAGTTAGATTTGTTTGCAGCAGTAGTGTGCGGATATGGAAATTTTGCAATCCAATCCGAAATTTTTTCATAAACTCCACACCGAAAATTTAAACTTATGTACTCCGATATCCAACCCAATTCCGAAAATATTCAGTTGCACATTAGCTAACATATTTTCTCTTGAGTGCCATAGCTACAAATGCCCACCACAATCAGTTTATGATACAGCTGGTCTGGACAGGAGTTACACAAATCGTTTTCTATATGGCAGCGGATGTTATACAGTAGAACTCGTCTAATTTGTTTAATTCGTCACTTTCTTCGGTCCCGACAGAATCTCTATCTTTTGTATACATTTCTGTTCGTTTAATTCGTCAATTTTCTTAATTCGTCACCTCTTTCTATCCCTGAGAAAGGTTTTGTTCGTCTAATTCGTCACTTGCAGTTTCGATTTTGATGTCTAAGCAGCTAGTACGTATGGGAATTCAAATAAATTAAGGATTTTTATCTGAGAATTGTTGCACCTCGCAATTTGTTTATCGAATTTATACACGAGGTTCGAAGCGCGACCCGACTCCCCATTGAGAGAACGCGGAAAAGTTTATTAAAGATTTAAACAGTGCTTGATCAAATGGAGGAGTCCAGGTAGAGCAGAGGAATTAATTGTTGTATTCAACCATCACGTCATAAACTTGTATTTTACTGCAAATAAGAGCACTATGTATACGAGTTGCTAGGATAACGTATACGAGCTTCTATGATAGAATTTTCACCTGTTTGCCTAATTCGTCACTTTTTTCTAATCCCCATGAGGTGTTACTTTTTCTAATCCCCTTGTGACGAATTAGGCAAATTCTACTGTAGTTATACACAATTCTCATATGCTCTAGAGATCTTGTTTAAATTAAATGATAGAACTAAATTCGTGCACCTGCTGGACTCCAGGCAATCCCAACAGCTCTTGTAAGTTAATTTATGAGTGACAAAGCGAGTAGCATAATGTTATGTCCAATGACATCATTTTTTTAAACAGTGCAGTGTATCTCCACCTAAATCCCTTTTTCTTCCACATCAATACGGTGAAACTCCTTCCAAACGAATACTTCACAAGTTTTCATTCTCAATTTAAGTGTATGTAGTGGCCCTACAACAACATGGTTAAAACGTCAAGACATTTCATTATGGTTGTTACTTTTTAGGTTAGGCCACTTTGACTTACACTAGTTAGCTACGCTGATGAGACAGAAACTGCTGTACTTCGTTCAACGCTGAAATAAATTTTGGTTCAAGGGGAAACGTTCTCATAGTCACATAAAAGCCAATTGATATTCATGAAAGTAGAGCTTGCGGTGAACGTACGCTGCTTGACATAAAGAACACGTACCTCGAGCTGCTCAGGACATGCGGTGAAAAGGAAAAAGGCAGACGACGACCGGTGTTCAGCGAAATTTTTAACCTATTGTTATTTGTCAGTTGTTTTGCTTCCTACAGTAAAGGAATAAAGTTTTGCGATTACTTTTTTGATGTGTGTTGTGTAAATTTGAATTTTTGGTCAAATGTGAAATACCCACAACCATGGGTGTCGGAAAGGATTTTTTCCAGGCGAGGGCCACTAGAGGATTTTTCCGAAAGTTTTTCTAAGGGGGGGCCAAAAGTGGTAAAATTTGTTTTTCTCAATCGAAACTGTTGTATTTTTCGTAGTACACAATACAAACACGAACGGTTCGAACCCAATTGTAGAATGCCTAGGAGAGGCAAGGTGCTCACTAAAGTACTGTGGATGATTGCTAATCAGCAGACGCGAAGGAACG
>Ga0210059_1004488_pt1 | contig 22524 bp, 13 predicted proteins | sample Ectturendosymbi2_FD_188042 | JGI IMG/M metagenome (GOLD analysis project Ga0210059, IMG submission 188042) | Ecteinascidia turbinata endosymbiont from Florida, USA - Sample 2 (SPAdes) (version 2) | ecosystem: Host-associated > Tunicates > Ascidians > Unclassified | place: Key West, Florida...
AAGCAATGATATTAACGTTTTTTGTATCTCTAAAATATCTTTGTTTGACATCTCTTTTTAATCGAGCTTTACTCACAGTCAAATAAATTGGATAGTGATCACTAATATCATGCAGCATAATATATGGTTTTATTTCGGTAGATAAATTATTTGTATATATATGGTCGATGCATGTCTCTGCTTCCCTTACTTTTCATGGAAACTCGTTAGATTCATGGAAACTCGTTGGAAGACTTGGCCTTATCACCACGAAAGTTGAATAAAACTAAATTTCGTGAATAATAATTAAGATATAAATTTTTGACGAAGTTTAATCTAAATGATCATATGCCGGCCATTGACTCTATGCGTACCACAGTTTTCTGAGGCCCCCTTGGATCTTGAGGCCCTAGGCTTAAGCCTACATAGCCTATAGGTAAATCCGGCACTGGCTCTAGGTATGTGCTTTTAGTCAGCCAGTGCATGGAAAGCTGGGTATGAGAGTGGCAGAAGATTTAGAGAAAGGTGCCTGGCAGAGTTTGCACGGCTTGCAAAGCAGGATTCTGCTGGGGCTGTGTACGCTGCTCTGTAAACTATGGAAAAAATCGCCAACCGCATAGCAGCTATTGTACAGCATAATAATGCGGTGAGCCACAAACGAAATGAAAATGCAGTTGCAGATATTGGAAGGTTAAAATTTCCAGTAGTAAAAAATCTGTCACTGTTGAAGCTATGAGAGTTGAAAATGAGGTTGCAGCTTCTTTATATGCCACTGGACAACAGCAACTGTTGATCATCTAAGTCAGGGTGGGGAACCTATTTTCTATCACGGGCCGCATGAACTGTGCATTATCGATGGCGAGCAGCAAAATCGAATAGTTTTATTCTAAAATTCTACCTTTATCTAAATATGAGAAAAGAGTGACTTCTCTCGATTTATTATCTAAGTTCCTGCTTATCATGGAGCTTCGTTTTGACACGATGTTGTAGTCTAACTTGGGTAACGAAAGTTCTGATGCGAGCCGCAGGTTACCCACTCCTGATCTAAGTGAAGCAATAAAAAAAACTTGTAAAAAGAAGCAATAAGTTTTGAGTGTTTTGTTAAAGATGTATTTGGTATGTATTTGGTAAGTTTTCAGACTAGACTTGGTGAGTTGACAACACTGCGTGAGAACATACGCGACGGAACTCCCTTGGCCCAAACGACAGGTTGACACAAGCCAGGCCGCACGTAGGCGACGGAAAACAATCATGAGTTATGAAATGACAATTACGTAAAGCGAATGGTTGCATCCACTGTAGATTCTCTACCTCAAAGCACAAGCAAAATGGCCAGATTATACAGTACTAACCTTAAAAAATGTCGGAAGGAAATGTTAGCCCGTGGGTGCCTTACGATTAAATTTAGCCCTCCTTCAAAGCAATTTAGGCACCCCTGCTCTAGAAAGATAATTCCCCTTCATCAACTCCAAATTATCGTTAAATATCTTACAGGAAGATGTTATTGACCTTTATCACTTTTTGGAACCATGTCATTTTGAACTTATCCAGTTGGTTTGCCTCAAAAACAGTTATCTGTTTCTCTTAGTAAAACTAGAATATGCAACTCGTTTGTGCAGCTGCGTATTTGATTTTCGTACAATTCCTCGTGTCTAGCAGCTGCCACAAGCAAAAATATGCGATGACCAAGTGAAGCTACAGGATGGTTGGACTTAGTTTGAGCAAAACATGAAAAAGGTGGAAGTTGCTCATCCGGTCTGCCCAGTCGACAGCACAGTTGTATCGTCTTGGGAACTGGCGTTGGAAAACTTTCATAACCTGACGTGACGAAATCTCTCGAAGCTGATGTGCCAAAATTTTACTGTGACACATTGAAATTTTGCTGAGCTATGAAGCGTTTTTTACCATAGTTGGCAAGGCGCAACCTTTACTTATTCTTGAATGTGTATTCCACAAAATGTTAAGTTTTCTAAGTAACTCGCTAGCACCTCGTAAAAATGTTAAATATAAAATGTTAATTTTGAGTCTTGACAGGATAGAATGTGCAGTAATTTTCAACGCACCATTCTATTTATATGCAATCTCGGTTCGAATGAAGACGAAGCACTACAGAGGTAGATAATCATTTTCTCGTAGCTGTGAATGACAGGACACTTACGAATTCCATTCGTAAAAGACGTCGATGTCGAACTCTTTCAAGCACTCTGGAGGTTTACAGTGGATTACTATACACACAGTGAGAGGCTAACGTGAACATATTCGTCAAGTGTTTCAAAATTAGATGGCAGCTCTGAGGAGAACGGAAGGTTTAGTTCAGTTTCATTTCTAAAGTACGAGTGACGCGAGCGATGCTTGGGTATGAACAAAGCATTTTTAAAATGCTGCGTTACAAGGGACTGCTGTAGCAGAGTTGATGCTCATTAACGTGACGCGTGCAAATAAATATAAGCTATTTGTCAGTATCTTGCCTTCGGTTTACTGCAGTCTCACGCGAACTCGCACTTTGTTGCTGTAGTTCTTTCTCAGATGTTAATTGTATAATGCTATAAGGTAACTCATCAGCGTTATAGAGAGTTGAAACGAGAGTTGCTACGAGGTAAAGGAGCTGCGCATTCTATTTATGGGAATAAAGCAGTGCGTACCTTTCCCTTACGTAGCTGTAGACTTCATTGCAAAACAATAGATGAAGTTGGAGCAGTAAGTACTAGTGTTAGTTTCTACTGACGGACAGGCTGAAATAAGTTTCTACCTCGTAAGTGCAACGTAAACACTGCATAAAAACGAGCACCCATAAAGCAGTGATGTTATCAAGACATCGGTCTTTGTTCTTTTTCTTCAAATAGCCTACGAAGTTTGGCCTCAACTGAGTCACAACCTGAATGTTGAAAATACTTTTATAAATTTTGAATGAGGTTTGCAGATGTTCCTTTAATGGTCTCGAATGTGGTACTTTCCACGATGCTTAAAAGACGCTGTGGAATAGCCAGTGCAGTTTTTAAAAATCTTATGCCATTTTTCCTAACAAGTGTATAAACTGATTATTATACTTTTATTTACAACTTTAGTTAGATTTTTACCTTGCATTCAAATTAGTATTTTACCAGAAACACTTAAACCTAAATCTGTTTGATCAAGAGCTTGTCAATACGATGAGCACAAAATACTCATTACATTTAAAGCAAGCAAACACGTAAATCTTTACCTGATTTGAAATGGGTGCAAAGATTCTTATCTGGTTTTACGTAAAGAGAAACCTGAAAAGTAAATGATCTCGCAATTTGTTCTGAGCCAAACTCAAGATCTTCACCACCTCAATACACTTTACAACACTACAATAGAAAAAGCAATACTACGTCATGAATATACTCTGGTTTCATGCCTATAACTTTACTCAAGCAGAAAGTTTCCATTATTCTATAACGTTTATTTGCAAAACAATCTCGGTCCTCAAAAGATGTAGTCGGTTGCATGTATTTTCACGAGCTACAAATGTCTGTAGGAAGAGTAAACAGACAAGTTTAGAGTTTTAAACATATACGCCTATTAAAGCACTTAAACTACTACAGATATAAAAGCAATGTTTATATAACAGATACAGGATAGCCCAAAAACATGTATCTACTAGCCTATTGATAAAGTAACATTTCGTATTGAAAGGAATACTTTGCACTCTTTACATAGTGCGGTCTGACAAACATGCAAGTTTTGTTGTGGTATTACTTTTCTCGGTTCACCACCGTTTTGCAAGCACAGCTCAAATGTTTCTCATGTGCCCGATCGGAGCTCCTTGGCGCTGAATCACAGTGGCTGCTGGCACAATGAAGTTTCTAGCCTATAATGACGCTGTCCAACACCTCATCGGAAATTCGCCTGATCTCCGTTCGAATGTTATTCTTGAGCGCATCAGTAGTGTGGGGACTGTTGGGATAGACCCTTTATTTTAGGTATCCCCATAGAGAATACAGTAGTTCAAAGGTATAGGTCTGGAGAATGCGCAGGACAAGGGTGGTCCCTACGATGGGAGATGTGCCAGTCTTCAGGGAAATAACAATGAAGGTGCTCGCGTGAAGCATTGGAACAATGCGGTGTTGCTCCATCATGCTGATAAATCACAGTATCCATGTATTGTCCACTCTTCGCTTTCGCCTCAGTGCCGAGATGAATTTTCTTCTCATTAGTTCAATGTGTCACTCTGTGTTCACAGTTACCGGAGGTCCATCAGCATCCTCGAACCAGTACGGACCGACAATGCCATTACGACCCATCTCGCGCCAAACAGTAACTTTCTCCACACGAAGTGGGCGATACTGATGCTCTTGAGGCTGAGCTTGAGCCCAAATGCGCATACTCTATTTGTTCACGTGAATGAAGTCCAATGAATGAGGATGGTCTTTGGTTCGGTGACTGATGGTTTTCCTAAAGACACGTCTCTCAGACTTATTTGCATCGGTCTGAAGTTGTAAACTCTCTATCTTACACGGAAACAGGCGAAGATCACGGTGCATTGTGCGCATAACTAAACTCCTTGAAAGATCTGTCTCCTGGGAAAACGTCTTGTGGATTTCCTTGGAGACTGCTTCAACAGTGTCTCACAGTTACGCTGTGATTTTTTGTCCTAACTGACCGTGTCCGGCCACTATGACCTTTATATTATCCTGTACACTTCCCGTCTCCCTGAATGTCTTCTGGAGGCGCTTTACTGTGAGTCTGGTTGGAATTTTTTTGGCTGAATGTCCCTCCGAAATTGTCGTTGAGTTTGGACAACTGATTTCGTGGCGAAATAGGCCTCTACAACAGCGGTCCCCAAACTTTTTGGATGCTGGGCCAAATTCGCGATCACATCAGCGTCCACGGGCCGGACTATTTTGCGTATTGAAAAAACAAAAACAGCAGGAATAACATTAATCACGTTTGTGTATATTGCTATTTGTTTTCCTTGCTCGGTAACATGTTTGCAATATAACTCATGAAACTGCATTTTTTGTTGCATAATAGTCGTAATATTTGGTTCCATGATTGATGCTGCAATACGGAGAGTATCGCACAAATCTTTTTATAACAGCCAGATAACGCTTACGCTTCAAACTCCAAATGCCTACTACAACTTACAGATTTCGCAGCACGTATGCAAGCTAATGTGGAGTCTGCACCAGACTAGGCGCAAAGGCCGTAACCAGCTAACATTTTCGGGGGGGAAGGGGCAAAATGATTGTAATTTGTACGTAACAAATAAACAGGTTTTTGAAAAAAAATTAATGCGGCAATTGCCAAGTTTTCCTTCCTGGTTTCGGGCCTGCTAGGAGACAAGTACATGTTAAATATTAAGGTGCTGGTGCACACTAATGACTTGCGCGGGTTGCGGGTACCCGCATTTGCCGGACAGTAGCGGGTTGAACTTGGTGCAAGGCGGGAAGGGTGCGGGATAAGAAATATTTTGTGCGGGTAACTGAAAGTTGACCCAGTTCAAGGGACATGAGCAAGAAAAGCTACAGAGAGTTTGCGGTACAAAGGTGTAGCAACATTCTCCCGTGGTGGCGAGACCACAGATTAAAGTTTCCAGCTCTCAGTGATCTTGCAAAAAATAGGTTCTGGGTGATGACAACTAACGTTTCTAGTGAACGAGCATTTTGTATACGAGTGGGCATGTCGTCGATAGCAGAAGAGCAAATTTAAAGAGTTCGTCAGTGAACGACGTACTCTTTTTCAATGGTGAATTAAAGCTAAGAACGAAATGCTCAATGGTGACAAACAGGTTTCACATTTACTTTACAGTGTTTTTTATGAACTTCTGTTGGCTTTGATATGAACCACTGAATAAATTTCCACAATCGATGAAACACATTGCATGAGATGTTAGTGGTTTTCCGACGCGCAATGGCAGGTGTGGGGTGGTATAGTGCGAGTGGGGCATGCACGGGTTGGTAGGGTGCGTGGGGTGGATGCAGGTTTGAAGTCTGCTGATTAGAAGTTTGCGGGTGCGGGAGCGTTACCCGATTTCTCAAATTCTTGCTGGTGCGGGCCGTGAGCGGGCAAAAATTATCAACCCGCGCAGGGCTCTAGTGCGCACAATCTTCCAAGTGGTAAGCAGCTATATGATGTAACAGCTGTCCGTTTTCACGTTTACTTGTCTGTGTTGTTCGCAAAGTATAATGAATGGCCTAGGGCCTAGGTCCTAAGTAAACCACTTTTATTTCATACGGTACATTGCAAGTTGGCTAAACTCCAAAACTTTTTTAGTTGAGCTTTTGATTGAAGCGGAAAGGTTAGTTTATTTTTGTTTCTAAAGCCGGTATCGAAATGAAATTCTCAATTACAGCAAATGATTTTGACTTTTTGTGTAATTACATCTCACATTAATTTATTTACACGAAATTTGCACAAAACTGAACATTCCTAGTAAAGCTCGCGGGCCGGATTGGAACCTTTCGCGGGCCGGATCTGGTCCGCGGGCCGGACTTTGGGGATAGGTGCTCTACAGTATTGATCCTCTCCTGCATGGAATATCTTGCTGCTTGATCCGTTGAAGCTGGGAAATAAAACTTTGGAACTGTAACTATGATTTTCCAAGAAAAGAGAAACCTGGGTTAATTTGATATGAAATGATAGCGATATTAAAATGGATACATCTTTTTGGACCACCTTGTATATTTGCAAGCAGACGTTTGAAAATGTGAGTCGAAAATTTAATAAAATCCGCAGAATTCAAGAGAAATGCAAACATTTCAAGCTGTTGGGAAATACAAACTAAAGCAATTCACTTACCCTTAAGTCTTCATCCGAATTATAATTAAATATAGATATTTTTATGTTTGCTTGTTCTCCTTTTTTCAACGAGTAGGGTGTATAAACTTGAATAAAAACTTTCTTGAACGTAACCAGTTGGACTGGGTTTGCAATACAAAATCCATCTATAAAAACAAAGGTAGCATTTACACGTTGGAAATACTGTACTTCTGAGAAAAACCGAGGAACTATTTTTCAAAGTTAGAAACACTGACGTTCAAGGTAATACAGCGCCAAGCCAGTGATGAGAGCTTTGCAGAACAACCAATTTCTTCACATGACGCCTGATGCAAAGCATCGTGCACGAGTGAATAGAAGGGGTGCGGTTTTGTGAAGATTTGTGAGAAAAGCCATTAGAAGATGCCGTGACATCAAGAGTAGCACTTTGGTGTTTTTGCAAGTGACGAGTGATAGTTTACCACGTACTGAGTTGACAAAGGGAAGCATTTCACCCTTAATTCTCAATTACGAATCATGAATATTCGATATGTACGTAATGATCTTCGTCAATAGGAGGCGGGGGCGCAGGGGTGCAAGCGCACCCCCAGAGGTTTTGATTTGGTGAAAATTGGGGCAAAATACCTGAAAATCTGGGCAAAATCAGTGGAAATCTGGGCAAACTCCCTGAAAAGTCGAGCAAAAATGGCGCCCAACGTGCTTTGATTTGAAAAAATGGCGCCCAAAATCACATAAACACGTTTTTTTGGAGGTCAAATATTTTTCGGGCAAGTTTGGGGAAATTCAGGAAAAAATCCTTTGCACCCCCAAAAATTTGCCTGCTCCTACACCTATGATCTTCGTACACAAACACAAAAATTCACCCTATTTCGGAGTTTAGTCCTTCAAATGGAAAGTCCTATCGACTTTGATGTAAGACAAAGCCACATCAAAATTTCTGAATTTGTCATGTGCCTGTGCTAGGGAGCAATCTGATAATCTGAAGGCATGAAGTAGTGTCACTTCACAAGCTGCTTCAGCCAAGAAAGTTTCAATTCAAAATGTCTTTCCTAGTATCAGCCTATAGAAATTCGGGTGATTCGCAGTTTTACCAGTAACCTAATGGTGACAACCACTAATTGCTAACATCAAAATGACATCAACCATGCCGAAAAAGGTAAGATTTTAGCGGCTTTATCAATCTTACCAAAATATTTGGAAGAAAACAACTAAATTTTCAATAACATAATTAGTTTTTGGTTTTATAAAATCACGGACCTTCTTTGATCTTTCATAAATTCTGTGCTGTGAAATATTGACGCACATTTTGATTGCTCAACACAATTAAAAATTAAATCTGCATTATAATCTAAGTCGAATGAAAGCGATTTATCTCGTTCAGACTCAAAGTAAGCAGGTGTTAAAAAGATGTAACCTTATAAGCTTCTGGTAAAGTCAAGAAATTGCAAAATGGGGGAAAATTTCTGTCAAAGCAGTATGACGTCATTTGTGGATAACCATTTCTTTGAAGTTGGAGTGCAACAAAAACACATTTCTATTTGAGTAAGGGCTGAAGATGCGTATCAACCCCGCTTAGGTGACTTTTGACAATATGCGTAATTCAGGTTTCATCTAAATTTTAAAAAGACTTAAAATACACTTATTAACCTGATTCCCTCAGTAGCTGACATTTTCTAAGCGTTCTGTCTAGAAGTCCTATCGAAATGTGCATGACCGTTGTATTTTCTAAGTAATGGGGGGTGATGGTTACTGCCAAGACGACAGTGCATAAATATCATATGAAAGCAAAAACTGTGCGTGAGGTCTCCAGTGCCATTTTTGTACAAAAAGTCTGACATTTTGATGGACGAGTAAGCTTTGTAACTGCGTTTCATGAGGGAATTCGCTGACAAAAGAATCTGTGTCGACGCGAGTGGCTCATGGATAACCTCGGATCTTCATACTTAACCTGTAAAGGGAATTTTGCCATCTTGGCTGAATGCACCTTGCGTGCCTCCCCACATTGTTTGGAAAAAAATTGTTTTGTTTTTGAAAATAAGATATTTCGAAATACAACAAGTTTGTTTTTTCGGGTCAGATGAGCTTGAGAATAATTGTTGAGTTGTTGAAAAATGCGCCTGTGCTCCTAAAATGTTTGGAATGATTTTTTATCATCTTGACAAATAATGCCAATATATTAAGGTTTTTCTGATTGCCTGAACGGGGTTTGAGAAAAGGAAGAAGGCATATTAGAAACCACAACAATAAGTTAAAAGTCTTTATTCTGTTGAAATGAAATAGAGACCAAAAGTGTGCAAGACACAACGAAACTGGAGGCAACAAACCGTAGACGAAATCAATCCAAAAACACAAGAAAAATATCCAGGGCCAATAAATATCCTGAAGTCACTGAAAAGATCCTGCATTGATGTACTTCGACATCAAATGCTGCTTCACATTATTGTTTTTAAGGTTTCTATCCGCATAACTGATTGAGCGTTTACCAAACCAAGTACTGTAAGACCATTTTTCTTGCCTTACCATGCCCAACCTACTTCATATTCATTTACGCAGTAGTTGACAAAACGACAGTGTTACGTCGGAAGTCGCAAAAAATCCATTATTATGTCAGACTTCTTAGTGAACTTGTAAGAGCATATCAATATCTGGTGTTGTAACCTAAAAATGTCGATAAAGAGAAAAAACTGTGCTACCAAACATTTTTGATCTTACGATAAATTTTTACTTTTTTTGACCTAATAACTTTCGGTGTTGCTCGTGGTATCAGCGTGAAATTTGGTTTGTGGGCGTTTCATGAACTTTAAAGAAAGCAGAAAAATTTTTTACTTTATTGACTTTTGGTTGCCCGAGTAATCGCCTCTGCGTTCACTGATCCATCCTATACAGGGCCGGATTAAATGAAAGCGAGGCTCCGGGTAAAGTCGTGACTGCGAGACCCCCTAAACGCTTGGCGCAACTGCGTTGCATTTTCACACGCCCTCGCTCACTTCAAGCTAGAATAGTAGCCGTTTTTCTGCATGTGACCAGGGCTTCCACTACGGGTTTTTTCCACCCAGATCTGCTTTTTAGTCGACCTGGGTGTCTAGGTTTAATTATGAAAAATCACTTTACATCTGGGTTTTTTGAAGTGGTAAATTCATCACCAACTTCAGTGTGTTCAATAATATAAAGACAACTTTACATTACAGTGTTCACATGCGCACATCAGGTGAGAAAATACGCATATCGGATGAAGCAGAACGTGTTCAATCGGTTTCATATCCTCATATAAGATCATTGTCGGGGTTATGCATATAATGTTATTGTCTGTAATACAAAGATCTCAAACTTAAATTGCTCTGTGGGCCAAATGGAGTCTTACAAAGTAACCCGAGGGCCGCATAATGACGCTGATGCAGCAATGGCGGCACCGGAACCTTACCAGAAACAGGTTTTACATCTTATTTCCTGCTAAAGGTATTGTGAGGTACAGGCAATCATTTCTAGTCGTCTCTACGTTTTTAACTCGCTAGGCGAGCACTTTCAAACACCGGTGAATAAACGAAATAACATAAATGTTAATTATTTGAAAATTCTGAAAAATCATCGCGGGCCGCACAAAACGCACTCGTGGACCCGGCCCGCGTGTTTGAGACCCATGCTCTAATGTCAGTTGAAGAAACTGGTGTAACGTGGTTGAGGACTTATTGTTTAATTTTCTGTGTGCTCGAAAAATGGATATCAGACAGTTTATGAAAAGAAAAAGCATTTCTGATAACCGACGTGCAGAAAACATTCCAGACAAAAATTGAGAACTGAGGTTCAACCAGCACAGACGAATGGGTTAGAAAGGGTGAAGTGTTTTGTGAACGTCCATTTGCATTGCATCGTAAGCAACCTGAAAAGAATAAGCAAAATTTCGACGTTGCCTCTCCCTTGGAAAAATTCTGCGGACGCCCATGGATGCATTGATTTTGATCTAATTCGGGGCTCATAAAGGATGGTACTCTTTGGTTCAATTGTTTTTAAGTCACTCAAAAACGATAAATGCCAAAGTTGTGAGTGTTCCTAACCTAAATACTAAACGCAATAATCAAAAAGCTCCACAATTCTGACGCGTAGTGAATAGGTTAAAAACATGAAAAAACGGTGAAGGAGTGTTTTGATATTCAAGCGCGAGGCCCCCAAAATCGCAAGGCCCCGGGCATTTGCCAGGTTCGCCCCAATACCATCAAGATACAAAAACTTCGTTTTTCAGCATTTCTCACATTTTCGTCTGTTTCAAATTGCTATTCTGATTTTACGTCCATTATACATCCGTCAAAAGATAAAAAACGCGGCCCGCACGTATTTGGAATATGAACTAGTTGCAGCACTGAAAATTGTAACCTATCGTCAACCCTTGGTGCTGAAGCCGTTGACTGCTTAGACGCAATGAATAAGGAGCTGTCGCCCACGGGCTGTTACTTCTTCCCTACTTTCTTTTGTTTAACACAGTAAGGACATTTCGCCTAGGTTTTGAAGCAAAAACACACTTTTGCGACTGTTTTTGCGCTCATATTCGCTCTCAGCACATCAAAACACAACGGGAAACGTCTTAACTATCAAGAAACCAATGTCGTTCCCAAACAATTTAATCATGGCTTTGGCGGGCCATACACAACATAATCTGAAACCAATGTGGCTGGCCAAGCCATCTCTGAATGCAGCCAAAACTAAACACTTCTTCAAAAAGAAGAGGTTTAACAGAAGTTTCAAACTTTTTTAGTTTGAAATTAATTTGGCATGAGAAACAGTTTTACAATTTTTTCTGTTTCACGATTTGAAAAATGAGCAACATCTGTTGGTGTCCCTTGCCGGGCTTGAATTCAAGATTACAGCACGCAACGTTGTGCACTACGGCATCAAGAAACGATAGACCTCACCCAACGAGATCATTTTGCGTGGGTACAAGACTCAACAACTGTCAGCAAGTACAGCCAACCGTTGTAGTATTAGGGGAAACTCGCAAAGATCATTCTATTGACAACCGATTGCCTTATGCTCATATACAGTAAGTGCTACCCTTAGCGCATTTTCCGTTCCTGGTGCCTCGCGCTCAGTGGATTATATGACGTCGTGCCTGACCTTGCCTGACGAGTGACGACACGTGGGATAGACGATGTGGAAAATTTCAACAGTTCTGAACTTCTGGATTATTGTTTCAACCTAAGTTATGACTCATGGAAAAGTTTCGAAGCTAAATTGAGTAGATTCCATTTAGCTACTTTGCTTCGATTTTGTTTAATTTCTGGGGCTTCAATGAGTCAAAACAAACTTTGCGAGTTTGTCAATAAAAGATATAGTAAAGTTTATAAAGAAAGCTGAAATAGAGAAACGCTATCTCTACTCTCGCGTCACAAACTATTATAGAAATACCTGAAGCCAGTTAGATCTACATGCTACGTCACAACATACCCTCTGCTTGCTCCATGCTCACTGCATCAATGTCAAAAGTTGTAATGCTATCGCGGGCTTGTATCTTTCTGGTCACCCATTCCCCTCTGTTGTTTCTATGCAATTAAAAACATAAACAAAGTAGTTGATATGAAAGTAAAAAAACGTCTTTTTTAAACTTCAAAACAAGAATTACTGTTCTTAATACATCACACGCAGCTGTGAAAGTTACTTTGTCTGAAATAAATAAATAACTTCACGACAAAAAGTTGAAAAAAATTAAGCTCCAGCAACAAACTTCACAAAAGTTTTATTTAAAGCGTAACAAACAATTATTGTGTCTCTCACAGTTGGAATGTATCGAATATTAAACTTTCGCTGAAGTCACTTCGCTGACGAGCAATGATGGCGCTCTCCTGCGCAGCCGCTCGATCTCCTGAACTCCGTCCAGCGCCATATCGAAGCCGTGACCATTCTCTGTTGAAAGATTATTTAGTGTTGCGCCAATACTTTCTATGCTATGCGTAAAACGTCTTAACTCCAAATCCAAACCGGTCGCGCCATTTTCACAGCCACTTTTCCGATATCAAGGGGTAACACAGGAAGGCGTTGTCGTGGGCACATTTGTGTCGGAGAGGCCTTGCGTTAAGTCTACTACAGGCGCAGTTATGCGGCAATCACTCCCCTGAAGAGAAGAGGATGAAATGTCATAATGATTATAGCAAAGGTGGAATTGATTATCTTCATAAATTACCAAGCTCGTTGTATTTTTGGTAACGTGGGATTCACGATGGATTTAGATGCATGAAAGATTTTAAACAATAAGTAGTGTGTTTGACAGAAACGGTACAGGCGTATTCTTGTAAAAAGTGATTACAATTTGCTCATCACGAAAATTGACAACGCAAGCTAATTCGGCCATTGTTTATCCAAAAATGTTGGGGTTAGAGCAACTTTTGCTTTGCACTATACTCGTAAGTGCGACTGCAAACGCATTTACCGTTCCTTCGTGGCATTTCCACATGCGTCAATAAATTTTTTCCAGCATCCTGGATACTGATCTTCGTAGTTGTCTCGGGTTCTTAAAGCGCGAACCTCACAGTTTTCATCAGCTTGGCTTTTGAGTCTTCCTTGTCTATCGCATTTATCCAGAAAAGTTTCTGTAAGGTAAAATGATCAATTGTTGGATTGAACATGAGCCGCGTTACACCAGCAAAAGGCAGTGAGGCCGTTTGTTTGCTTTTGGAAACAAAACACTGTTGTTCGAAAAGCGTTTTTTAATTCATTGTTTAAAATGTATTATTGTCATCTCTCTCAAGATACTAATCTCAGTGGACGCTGCAAATGAGCAGGGAAACACTGAACCAGAAAGAGTTCAAGATGTTTGAAGGACCATCACAATTCAGTACATACGTTACCAGAGCAAATTTCAAAGGCAAGTATATCAGTATATCATAACTTGATTGTTGCATGGGTTTCAAGATCACCACTTAAAAAGTCTTCCAACTGTAGAAGTTGTTTTTCACATTTATTTTTGTTTTAGTCTTTTAGCAGGCGGGCGCAGCAAGAGCTTGGATGCGTAAAAGTACATTTCTCACCAGCGACCAACTGACATTGCAAAAAATTGTTTCTGGAATGTAGCAGCCATGTCATGTTTGAAACTGACTCAATTAACTGGCAACAACGCCTTGGACCAGCAAGCAGTGACCCACGCTATGCTTCGTAAAGATGATCATTGTAGCATTAATACAGTGGTTCTCAAACTTTTCTCGTTGCGACGCCTGTGGAAAGGTTTGCTGGACTTGCGACGCACCAGCAATAAGATGTTAATAAGGAGACATGTTATCAAAGTTTTATAGACTGTATATAATTGATGAAAACACGATGAAAACGACCCTGATATTTTGTTTGATTTGTATTTTCGTTCAAATAAAAATAAATCACTGAGAACTTCCAGACACGTTTGTTATATTTTACTTCCACAACGATAGCTTTTTAAGGAACGCCGCAATTTCAGCTGATACGTCAAGCTGATTTTTATGCGGCCCTTGCAAAGCAATATTGAATCTATTTAATTGAGGAAAATAGTCACACTAGTACGCAAATTCTAAAAAATTCATTATAATGATCGATTGTTGGATTGAACATGAGCCGCATTACATGACGAAAAGTGCAGTGGGCCCGTTTGTTTGCTTTCGGAAACAAAAATCTTTTCTTCAAAAAGCGTTTTTTTAGTTCATTGTCCAGGATGCTGGAAAAAATTTATTGACGCATGTGCAACTGCCATGTGGGAACGGTAAATGCGTTTGCAGTCGCACTTACGAGTATAGTGCAAAATAAAAGTTGCTCTAACCCCAACATTTTTGGATAAAAATGACCGAATTAGCTTGCGTTGTCAATTTTTGCAATGAGCAAATTGTAATCACTTTTTACAAGAATACGCCTGTACCGTTTCTGTCAAACACACTACTTATTGTTTAAAATCTTTTATGCATCGAAATCTATCGTTAATTACCAAAACTACAGTTACCAAAACTGTAACAAGCTTGGCAATTTATGAAGAGCAGTCCGTAAGGTGATTATATTTACAACTAACTACAGTTGTCTGGCCTTCATTTGTTTGACGCAAAGTAAACTAAAATTGTGCAATACGTTTATTGGTAAATTGGTAAATTTTTTTTGCTATGCAATGTAACTGGTAAATTTTTTTTTTGCTATACAATAACTGCAGTTATGTAGTCATGAAATAGCAGATAGGCTATCCGCTGTCAGTGTGACTGTACTTGAACTATAACTGTTCTTTGGTAAAGGTATATAACTGCACTGAATTTTACTGTTATTGCCTCAATTAATAAAACTGCACTGAATTTACTTTTGTGCAACGCCCTTGGAAAATTCAAACGACGCACCAGGGCGTCGCGACGCACAGTTTGAGAACCACGGCATTAATATATTAATAGAAATAAGAGACAATAAAATTTACTACTCAAATACGTTTGGTTGATCGCTATACACATTAAGTCGCCAATGATAGATTATGCAATAACATAAGATAGAGACTAGCACCTCTCCACATGGATTTTTTGGGATCACATGCAGTGCGACAGATTTGTTTAACGACAATTGGCTGCAAGGCGGTTGAGGTGAACGCTCTTCCCCAAGGAACGTCACTCAGTGACCGCGGATCGAACACCTAAACTTTCCATTGAGAGGCGGCCACTATACCACTCAGCTAATCGCCGACCCGCATGATTCTTTTGTAACGAAAGATATTGATTAGAGGTTAATGTGAAAAGCATCGAATGCATCTCAAAGTGGATAGAATGCAATAAACATAGATTCTGAGCTCGCATTTTTAATGATAACTGCTAAAGTCACAATCTCCACGCAAACGTGTATAAGCACACAATATGTTGCAGAGTAGACTACTTTTTCCGGCGATGTTGGAAAACAACCTTGGATTTTTCTTGACTTGTGAAGCAGTGGCATTAAAAGAAGCACTTGTTTTTTCAATGACACATGAAGCTTCTTTTCAAACGGCATACTGGCTTTTTCAGCGGCAGTGGTTGATTTCGCAAAAAGGTTTGCCTTTGCTGTCTTAATTCTGCTGAACGCTCGACTGTTTATTTTATTTGGACCCGTCTTACCTTTCTTTAAAAGGTCTTCTACATTTCGTTTTTTCCTTGAAGCACCTTGCTGTTGGTTGCATTCTAGTGAACGCACCTCGACAGGTTCTTCAGTTGCAGTAGCCAAGATCAAACCAGCTCCCTGAAGATTTTCAAAACTATTGATATGAATCGTTATTTCACATAAATACTTTTTAAAAAGAAAAATACCATGAAAGTTTTCAAATTAAGCGAACAGTAACTCACAAAAATAACAATTTGAAAGTGAAAACTTTTAAGAGAAAAACACTAAACTCCTGGCAGTTATGCAGCAGTTCCTTCTCAAGCAGGTGTTTATGAAAGTATTTGCTGCATTTTGTTGGTACTAAAAATAAACACGTTTCACAGACATTTGCAAGGTAACACAGGAACATCCTTTTTTTAACACAAAAGAAAGTTACAGGAAATCCGATTCTTCACAAATATTGAATAATACAGAGCAGAAGGGTTGAAACAAATGATGCTTGGAAATGAAAATAGATAATAATTGGATAAAATTGCGAACTTTCAAACTGTTTATTCCATGTTGATTTCAAAGCAGCCGTCTTTTTTGAGGCAAAAAGTAAATTCGCAATAACTTTTATTTTTCATCTTGCTTTATTTGTAACTTTATTTTAACTATCTTATCTTGCTTTCAATAACACAGGTGAATTTCCCAGATATTTTTCCTCATAAGCCAAGTCTCACCACATTCAGCAGGTGAGCATGTCTCGCCAGAGGCAAAACAGCGTTTAAGGTTCCCAACCTTCATAACTTAGTTATTTTGAATAAAAGGAATTTTGGGACTTTTAATGGGTTTTGTTAAATCTCGCAAAATTCTACATTGTGACTGGTTTCATGCGATTGATGAACAACAACAAATTTTTTGTATCTAGTGACAGGGAGGATCCACGAAAACGCTTGGAAACAAGTTGCTTTTCAAAAGATGGCATATTGCGAAAGATCCGCTTGGAAATCGTCAGTGTGTTCCTTGACTAACTTAGCGCTTTCTGTTCGAACCACAAACGATGTAATCAAGGAAGCAATAAAACGTAACTACCATCCAGGTAGACATTAAGATGGTATATGGTATAGTTTCGAATCGAAAAAGCTTTGTGATGACTGGCTGAGGCTAAGTGGTACAGTTGGTAGAACACGCGCTACCAAAGCTGATATGTCGGGTTCAAATACCGGCTGGGTCATACCGAAAACATGAAACGTACTTCCATCCTTTCCAGCCTTAATGCTGGGTGTAAGAAAGGAAAACGGTTGACGCGCGGCATTTACTCGACATCAATGCAGCATTCGCCACGAAAGTAGCCGCGCGGCCCACGGAGCAAGCAAGAGATGGGCGCTGCTCACCAATCGCGGTGCTCCGAAGGGATTGCAGAAAAGGAGTATAACCGAATCGAGCAGACTTTATGATCGCAAATGCCTAGAAGTGTCAAGCCACATACTTTAAACTGAATGTTCAACGCTGACTATACCAAGCTCGTTTTACGAGATTTATTTTACATGTTGTAGAAACGCGAAAAAATATCTATATAAAGCATCAACCAGTCAATGATCTGGGTTGCATGTTTACTAATATTATCACAAATTAACCAGTTTATCTTTAAAATTTTCTTTACCAAAAAAACATCTTTGCCGTTTCTTCCTCCATGAAGTACACAACCTTGATCGAAACTCTGCATCTTTTCAAACATCGAGCTTCTATGCAATCTACTGCTGTTGTACAAGAAATATGCTGCTCTGTCCACTCCAGTCAAGCTAACATGGGCGTCAGGTGCACCTGCACGAACGTTGATTTTTAAGAAACGTACACACGCACAAAGCTTTAAATGCTTCCGCATCCGCAGTAACACTTAGTTGCGTTTCACCACTGTTTTCCAAAAGCGTTTTTCAGTTTATTTATCAATTCTCCCGGATAAATTTTTTTACTAATTTTATTCATTCTCATCCTGTGCATTTTGATTTTTATTTCTTGTTTTTGTGTCAGGTGTTTCATTTTGATATGGGAGTCTTACCCGGACGCCGGGTGAACCGATCGCTTTTTGTAGGATATGGGCACTGGCAAGTAGCGCTGTTTTTGCCAGTTGGGTACCTTTTTTCCGGCGATATCATCGGGGTCTTTTCCAGGTTGTTGCTAGTTGCTCCTAGAGCTCCTATTACAACTAATGATGCTCTGGCTTTGACGTTCCACATTCTCTTTGTTTTTTAAGATCAGGGCCTGTTTTTTACCAATTTTTCCCTTTCCTACTCTACTACGTGTGTGTCATTTGGTACTGCTACATCCATTTTATTGACTCTTTGTCAAAATTGTTTCTCTATTTACTACTAGTTTTAATCTGCGAATTTGTATTCTTCTGCCTGTTTTAATCTCGAAGTATCACAGTACACTAAAAACTTGTTTTCTACCGGTGGAGTTGTGGAGCCGATGATTGCTTTCGTGTTGATTTCGTACTGCTGGCTTATGTTATGATCGGTGCCACTGCTGCGTTGTTATGCCTTATCTTGTACAAGATTCTTAGATCATGACCTCACTTTGCGGGCAAATGTCTCATCTTTCTCTTGCACATCCTGCACTTTGGATCGTTTTTGAGGACAATTTTGTAGGAGTATGGCGCTTTGCACCCAGTGTTTCATCTTGTGCTGTTATGCGTTTCTTATCGTAAGTTCTGCGCTTTCCTGTATTGATATGTAGTTGTTCACTGCTGATGTGTTCTCAGGTACCTGTATCATTTATGCAGTCCGTAAAATTGCTTGCTAGTACAACTTGCTGCGCGCTGTTTTTTTTCTAACCTTTCGTGATTTTTACTTTTACATCCAGTGATTATTTGATGTTTTTTCTTTCTTGCTTTCTCAAATCTCAAAACTTTATCATGAATTAGCAATAACGTGTTAAAAATAGGTCAATTTTTCCACATAGACCCTGTAACCCACAAAACGTTCCGAAACAGGGTGCGTATCAATAAAAAATACAACATATTGTTGCATAAAAAAAGTTTCGGTGAATACATACGAGCGAGTTAAAATTGGGTAACTGCCACAAACTTCTCTTCAATTGGAATTTTTATTTTTGTCATGCACGAAAAACGTTGCAACTTTCTGGGAAGCAAAAAGTAATCTAAAAATTTTGAAAATGTTATTATTGATCCACAAATGTTAAAACATGCTATGAAGGCGCTTTTCGGAGTCCCGCAATGCAAGTGGATGGTGCACAATTGTGTTTCGGTCTGGTACGCTTCTACCTTTAAATTCACGTCACAGCAAAAATGCTTTTATCTTCGACGTTTCTGTTTACTTCTCTGTCGTTTCACTCTGAATACACCCCCCAAGTTTTCGATGTGCAAAGGCCTTTAAGCAGATGCAAATCAAAATCTTAGTGTCGCTTAGAGTTTGGCATCATAAGTGCAAAAGGTAAATCGCAGAGCAAACAAAAAGCGCAACAAACAGACAAACAACAAAATTAACGACGTAAGCTTTACCATTTTCAAAGTAGTCTTTCACCTTGTTAAAAGCAAATTTTTATATTACTATGAAATGATCTCAGATATTGTAAACTTTTACTAAACTTTTTCATTACTGCGAAAGTGCAAAGTTACATTGTCACTGCAGTATACCGGTTAGGATTCAGAGCATGTTTCGTGTTTTCATCGCAAGGCGTCATTTACGAGTTATGATAACTTGGAATCGAGTCTATTCGAGCCTTGACCAAGAGTTCAGTCGAGTTTTTGACATGTCAGCGACCAAAGCTAGCTGAGCCAGAAAATGTCGTCAGGAGCCAAATAACTTGGATGCCTCAGTTTCGTGAAAAAGCAAGTTAAGAACTTTAAAGCAAGTTCACAAGTTATCGTTCGGTAAACCAGGGATCTGAAAAACTTGGATTTTCGAGACAAGCCGATCCGACGCAAAACTAGCCGTAATTCGAGTCAAGATTGTTAGTAATAAATAAATAAATAGCTCGAATATTGCACCAGTACTAGAAAATATGATTCGACTCGACACACTGACTCCAGTGTTTGCATACCTGAAATAAGTCTATAAGTATTGATGTTTTATATATGAAATCATGGTCATTTTGCTAAATTACGCTGAGTACTAATATTTTAATCTTGCACTACTGCTTGTTTTTGTACCTGCACTGGCTTCCGTTCTGCCGAACGAAAATATCGCGTTGCTATCTTACAGCAAATTACAACATCAGTGTTAACATTTTTATAATCGAAGTGGACTTTTTTTAATGAAAAGAAGTCAACAGCAACAGTTGGTCAACTTTTGCTAAAATTTAGTGCCTACACTACAAGCATGTAATCGTTACGTGCCTACGCTACTTTATGCAGTAAAGGATCGTTTGCCGCAACTGTGATGAGCAGATCAGAAATGTCAGATGAAGCATGCATAGGACATTTTTATCAACAAATGTTGCAGTTACAAGTATACCTTGCAACAGTTAGAATCAACCATTTTACAAACGAGAGGTTCTGGAACACTGTTTACATAGAAATGTAATCAAATGCCATATAAAAGTTTTTGAAGTCAAAGAGAGGACTTTTTGCCATTGTAAATTCAGTCCTCAAAGGTTAGAAATTCCAAATGCGTGAAAGTGAACTTTACCTCGAAGCGTGACCTGGAACAAACTGCCAGGTAAGATCTGACGAGGAACTGTTGCCACGAGCTCCTGAAAAAGAAATGAAAACAATTTCTGATAGCTGTTGGATTTGATTTCAGCGAACCGCCGTTGGTGCATATTCAAGTTTAACTTTCGTGTTTCACAACAAGCTATGCTGCAATGCTCACAATGCATTTCTATTTCAACATTAGTCATTGCGTCTGGCGGAAGACATGTTGAGCACAATCTGACGCCCCTGGCCCTCACAGCAGACCTCGCCCCGCATGATAGCCCGCAACATGATGATATGCACATATATCAGCGGAGTATTCGAACAAATATTTTAAACAGCAAAGTTGCAGTAGGTTTGGCTGTTTCCAAAAAAATGAGATTATAATTCAAAGAACAAATTTACATTATGAACGTAAAAAAGCAAGAAACGATTTATCACACTTATTCGTCAATTTAAATTCTCGCACAAGCATAGGATTTGCACAGTGCGGGCGTTGGTATTACGCAAGTCCCTATTACTCAAATCCCAATACGAATAACATTGTCAAACAAAGATTTTTATAATAAACGACAGGTAGCCTAAACACAAACAAAGTTGTAGAAACTAACAAAGGGTAAAGTACAAATAATAAGCGTGACTAGGATGAAAATCACCAACAAAAAACAATGCAAATCTAGACAATTGACGGATATAACTGACCACAACAGTTGCAATCTTTCTGTGAATGAGAAATTATTTTCGCGCTCTCACGACAGTTGACAAAAAACGCAGTAAGCCAATTCTATGCCAAACAGATTCGGCGGCATAGAGACCGCTCGCATTTACAACCAAAGCACGCAAAACATCACAATAAACGCACTCTACCCGCACAAGGCTGCACAGTTACAGCTGCAGGACACAGACAGCACGCGCATTCTGCTAGTGCGCAAAATGTCACACAAGAAACGCACTGCCAGCCAAGTTACAGCCAGCTAATGCCATATCCCATCAGCACAACTCCAAACGGCCATGTCAATCCGGACTCTAAAATCCTGATCATAGTATTTCGTTAGTACTCAAATTGAACTCGATATTTTGCCAAAGCAAAATCACACACTGCATCTCCAAAATCAAACTTTTCAATAAATTCACTTTCAATAGAAAAATTTGGCAAAGCTGATAATAACCGACTGTTCTTCATAGTAGAATGCCAACTAGCAGTTGAAACTCCAACGGTAAAACAAATTTTAAGACAGGCACATAAACAAGGAGTCGAGTCAAGTAGGCAACATCTGATAACCATTGTAATACGTCAACTGCAGGAGCACTGCGTTCGAAAGCGGTACCGCTGCTTCGCACGAATCGCTTAAAAAATCTATCAATTTCTACAAGAAACTACAAAAAAATCAACTTCGTCTTCAATATGCCTTAGGTCTCGTGGCTTTGTATTGCAGTGGCTCGCGTGGGTTAAAAAAACAAACATTGTTTAACTGCTGAGCAATGCTGTTGAATCTTTTGTCCTCTTCAATCTTAAATTTGTCCACAGCTTCGGTTAGGTCTGCGTCTTCCGCGTTTTCTCCAGCCATTCTCTTTTTTCTTCGTACCATTCTTCAATTGGAACGCCTTGCTCGTTACATATTTTTATCGCGGTATCAATGGACTCTATGACCAGATCTTGTCATGTTTCAGTCAAACAGGCGACAGAAGATTTCATTTTGCTAGAACACTGCGCAAACGACAATCCGTTTTGCTGCAGGGTAGTTTGGGCCTCGGGTGATTCTAGAAGAATTACCTCCTAAAATTTTGAAAAGAAAGAGAAAGACTGAATCGCATCTAAAACGCGAACGCCATAAGAGTTCCGTGTTTATATAGATTTTCACTTGAATCACACAGTTCGTCTAACGCAATCTCAACCATTAGGTCGCAAGGCTCTCATAAGAGGGCTGTACGCGTTTTGCTGAACTATTCCAGTCTTGGCTTGTGCAAATATGAATTGTTTTTGCGTAAGAAGTTATGTTTTATGAAAGGCAAAACTATAACCTTTTTTAAACACAATATAATTTCTTATTTAAATTTTACATTAGCAGTTTTGATTCATTCATTTTCATGCCCGATTCTCTGGGAGGGTTACGGGGCAGAAG
>Ga0210059_1004489_pt1 | contig 22523 bp, 12 predicted proteins | sample Ectturendosymbi2_FD_188042 | JGI IMG/M metagenome (GOLD analysis project Ga0210059, IMG submission 188042) | Ecteinascidia turbinata endosymbiont from Florida, USA - Sample 2 (SPAdes) (version 2) | ecosystem: Host-associated > Tunicates > Ascidians > Unclassified | place: Key West, Florida...
GCAAAGTAACCACTCTGTAAGATTCGGCACCCCCCTTCGTTGAAGCTCGCTGATGGCCTTGTGTGAATGAGAATGCACAGTGCTTTCTAGCTAGAGTGTTCTTCCAGCCGTTATAACGACTTCATAGAAATGGCAAAACTTGCAGAACGTTGTAGAGTTGTAGAGTGGCGTAAATTTTGGAAGCACGTTTCAAATTCATCGATCGTTGGCTGATGACTACTGCCCTTAAAAAACTTAGCATTAGCATCGGTATCCATTACAAGAACCTTGGATTAAATAATTAGTGAAAAACACCCACTGGGCTAGAAACATTTAATCAACATGCTTTTGCTATTGTTTTATAGACACATGTCACACAACAAACCTTCCGCAAAATATTAAGCTCGCTGGCCCTATACTTACAAGGTTAACTTTAGGGGTTCTTAATGTTTGCCTCATTACCCCAAGGAGTATTGATTATTGAGGTTAGATGTTGGGGTTATTCAACAGCGTTGGGAAGTAAAGTCCAAATCCGGTATCAAGTCCTCATTCTTACGAATTTGGACTTGATTCCATCCAGATTGTATAATATAGGCCTGAAATGTTGTTCCATTGCATTTTTAGTATTAACACTCCATCATTACATTGGTTCTAGCAACATTGTATCCACATGAATAAGAAGATTGGTGCTGAAAGGTGAGGCAACCTTTGTATTGACCTTTTCCTCACTGCTCTAGTGAATATTTCTTTACCAGTTCTGTTTATTTCTTACAATTTTTTTATCATTAAACTTTGTTGAAAATGGGTATCAAGATTGACGAAAATTTGACTTAGGGGTATTATTAAGGCAACAAAACTTTAAGGACCACTGCTTTAGTTTCTTCGCATGCACTTATCAGGAAAGGTTCGAGTTAGATATTAACAGAATACCAACAGATTTACGCCGCATTTTCCACACTCGAATGTTTAATGGTAGTTGATGGAAAATAGTTTAAGCCTCTTGGAGTTGGTATGCAAAGCATGAAACGTGCTCTCCTCCATGCGGTCGTACAGGAGAAAAAAACTTTTTCTAATGTGTTTCTCCTTGACTCAACAGAATGAACAACGCCGAGACCACTTCTTCTGCCTCAAATTGTAGGTTCAACGACTTCATAACTTACGTGCGCGAAGTATTTCAAGAGAAGCGTGAAAGGTCAAAGATAAACGCGGCTGAATCGAGCCAGCCATATTTGGCAAATTTCACAATGATATTTTCCCGCCAATTTGTCGGTATAAGACCAAGCTGTCCTTAAGCGTTTGGGCTTTAGATGCGATCTTCTTGAAGACGCGCGCGGCGTGCGAAAGCTCTCAACACCCGGGGTGGGGACTTTTCATCAGACGCTATTTCGTCATGTTATGTTAAAACCTGTTTACACCACGAGATGACACGTCTGCTCACGAGCAGCTTTTAATGCCGATAAGTTTTCCAAGATTTTCAATCGTTCATTTTCATACCCGTTTCTTTCCTCCGCGGAGGGTGGTTGGGGCAGCAACCCTATAAGGACGCGAAATACTTCACGGTCAACAGCAATCTAAGATATTTCTGCTGGCTTCACACCATGATGGAACCAAGGGCCGAAACCAGCTGATATTTTCGGTGAGAAAAATGAACGTGTTGTTTTACCTAAAATATAAAAAAGTGTTTGTTGCTTTCAAAGTGCTTTTGAAAATTTCGGTGATCCAGTTGCTCCCCGGTTGCGGGCTTGGGCCCAAGCAAGGTCAAAGATTGGGCACATGGTCGAACCAACATAGCTGGGATTTGACGATTCGGAGAAGTGGCTCGACACTCAGGGGGTTACGAATTTCACAGCTGCACGCTGTCGCGAAGTGTCACACCGTGAACTCTTCGTAAAAATCCCATCATCTCTGCTGCTTGTACTCGAGATACCACTCTTTCAGACAACACCCAAGAATCATGACCATAGGTGAGAATCGGAGCAGAGGCCGATTTTAAAACTGACAGCTGTGCGGAGTTTGAAAGCACCAGTTTTGTCACCACAGAGCGATGAAGCTCACGCAGAACTGCGTTCAAGATTTTAAACCATGAACATACTCATGGTCGTCGGAAGGGGGGTTAGGGGGTCTTTACCCCCTGGATTTTGAAATTATTAGCAAAAAAGGTTGTTTTCTTAGTTTTGAGTGGGAAAACACAAATTTCACTACTTTTGGCTCCCCCTTGGAAAAATTTTGGAAAAATCCGCTAGTGCCCCCCCCTGGAAAAAATCCTTCCGACGCCCATGAACATACGGTAACCATAAATCGTCCAATAAAGAAACCAAAACACGCGTTTTGTGCAGTGAGTTTTACTTGTTTTTATTCTTCCTTAATGAACGTAATGTAAAATTGTCTGATTGAGCTTTACCTCAATGTTTCTGTGAAATTCTAAGTACGCAAATCACTCCAGGACTCTTGAGATGAACGCAGACATTTCTGTTATCGTTACAATCGGAATTTTCTCAGTTTCACCTGCACTTCGCGGTTAACACTGATCTAAATTGCGACAAACGCGGTGTTGCGTCATTCGTTCAGTTCATTTTATTCGGAAAGCTCATGAAGATATGCGACGAAAAAAACAAAACACACAAGCAAAACAAAACTACTGCGCATGATTGCGTCAGATTCGCGCACCGTCGCACAACTTCACGTTTGACAACTGGGTCGAAGCGCCAGGAAAAAAACAGTAGAGAAATTGAAAGCGAGAAGGCTATCTTAGATAAAAAGCTAGCACGTGTCTTGTAAAACGTGAAAAGAGAGTTGTTTCCTCTGCGGAAGAAAATCGATGGCCTGTGGAATGACTGCAGAGTGTATATTCGATGAGCTGCTCGTATTCATTTCTGTCATTATTTCATGCCGTACACCGGTATATATTCAAGTACGGCTCATCTTTTTCCGTATAAACTGGAATATTTCGTACTGCGAGAACTTGCTAGGGATTGTAGGACAATTGCTGGTACTGCAGCCTAAAGGCGTGAACTGCTCAGTCAAAATGTCTGTCGCTCTTAATGTGCTGCGTCAACCCAGCTGTGTCTTGCTTGCACAGGTTTACAAAATGTTTTGTGATGATAAAGGACATATACAAAAATGCGGCTTGCACTACTTTTTCACGTTGATGTTATGCAGTTTATTCACAAGGGCGACCCACAGTCGATAAAGTTCGACAGTGGTGTAGGAGCTGGGAGCGCAAGCGCAACCCCGAAAGTTTGGTTTGTCAAAATACTGGGCAAAAATTTCAACATTTTTAAACAATATTAAGGAAATTATACTTCTTTGTTAGTGAGTATATAAATGTGTGCCAGGCTTATGCAGAATCTCATGGGATTCTTTTCAACTGCAACAAAACTGTTTGTATGACGTTTAAGGCCAAGAGCGCAAAAAGCACAATCACTCCATTACTGACACTGTGTGATAAAAAGTAAAATCTGCTGACCATTACAAATATCTGGGGATTGTATTGGATAGTGAGCTCTCAGATGACAAAGACATTCAGAGACAATTTCGATATCAATATTGTGCAGCAAACAAGCTGCGAGCCTCTTTTTCCCGATGTTCAAATACAGTTAAAAATGTACTTTTTCGTTCCTTTTGTACTCCCATCAGTGGCGTACGCAGAAAATTTTCCTGGGGGGCTTCATTCATTGGCATATGGTGGTCATTTGTATTTAGTGTGCGCTGTTTGTGACGTCACAATTTGACGTCATAGTCATGTTTCCAAACCAACGTTTCGGCGAAGTTTGTTGACATAATATGCATATTTTTCGACATCCACTCCCCTTATTTTATGTGTCATTGCACTGAACATAAACTATCAGAGCTTCAAGCAAGGGCGTACGCAGGGGTGGTTGGGTTAATACCCCCTTGAGGTTGATATTTTACAAAAACTTTATTACCTCTGCAAAAAGTGGTGAGATGGTTTCTGGATGCAGACGATAACCAAGATTCCCACCGAAACCTAATTATTACTTTTTGGCCCATTTACAATGTTCCTTGATATTTGCATGCAAATTCATTCCGTGGTATTTGCATTAAGTCGACAAATTAACAAGCAAAAAGTGTGCGAAAACAATTAATCTCCTTTGCGCAGGTAATAAAGCTTTGTAAATTATCAAGCTCAAGGGGGGGGGTTAACCCCAACCCCCCCACTTGCGTACGCCCTTGACTCCCATGTATGCATCACAATTATGGTGTAATTTCAGGAAGTCATGCATGCAGAGATTGCGTATGGCCTATAATTTTGGATGCAGAGCTCTATACAACCTGACCTGGAGAGCTAGTGTTAGTAGTCATGACTCATCAGGTTCAATGTAACATTCCTGCATTTGAGGCTCTGTTAAGAAAAAACACGTACCTGTTTCTCGAAAGATGCAGAAAATCTAACAACATATGGTGACGAGCTTTGATGCAGTCAGATTTTTTGTATTCGTCCTTATTCTTTGAACACTACAATCGCATTTTACTCTGTGAATGAGTGATCCAACTTTGCAGTGTCCATTTGATTGATGGCGTGTCAAGTCAAAATGCATTCGCAGTTTACCTGGACTCGACCAGTTTAGCAATTGATGCCCTACTCCGCAGTAGTGTTGAAACAAGTGTTGCGTGTTAGCTAACATTAGTGTTAACCATGGGAGTCCGCAGGAGGGGCAAAACGGGAATTTGCCTCCCCTGGAAATTGAGATTAAAGGACCAAAAATTTCTATAAATCCTAAAATCAGCAGCTTCATAATGCTGATTAATTGATTTAATTCTTGTCATGACAGTTTATTTGGCGGTATGACGCTCACACTCCATAAGCGCCAGGTTCACAGTTATGGTGGTGTCGTGCAGTGATGAGTTTTCAGATAACTCATGTCCGCTCTTGTGCCTGCAGAGGCAGGTTGCGAAAGTTGCGAGCGGGTTGTTCTACTGTTCGTCTTTATTGCGTAACAATAACATGGCAACAAATCTTCAAAGGTTCACTTCGTGTTAACGGCAGCAGGCGTTTTGCTTGCATGTGACTATTGAGTTGGACGCAGAGTTCAGGTCAGTCAATGCAGCGAGACAGTGACTGCTGATGCCGGTAAGCTACGTACATTTATACTTTGTGAAAAGAAGCATGAGTTAATCTGTAGCAATATTTCCACATGTTTGAAAAATCCATTATTTGTGCGTTTGTGACCAGTGGCGTAACTATGAGGTTTAAGACTCATAAAATTTAAGACCTGATAGCGAATCCGATGTGGATGGCTATACTAAAACCTAAATCAATGGAAAATACTCGTAAAAACGTCCGAAAAACGCAAAAACAGCAACCCACGTACTACTGAAAACCGAATCAATACTAAATACCGACATGCAAGCTAAGTAGGGTCCCGTTTTTTTAATTTAGTTTGCCAGGGGGCATTTCGCACTCCTACCCCCGTCAGTTACGCCACTGATTGTGGCCAATGTGCCTGAGTGTCGCACTACACTTATACAGGCTTCTTTTCACGCAGTATAAAATACCTGGCTTGTTAGAATACGTCTATGCAGGCTGGTGTGATTACGTCTTGATCGTTAAGGTTTAGTTCTGACATCTGAGTGAATGCTGAGTGCGAAGCTTTATTTGCTGTGGCAAATTTTTTTAATCCAACTGCTCAGCTTTGTAAAGCCTGCGTGCGGTGTTCTAACTCTAGTACGTTGTCCGTAGTCGTGTCAAAATACAGGTCTAATTGTCCGGTATGCATATAATGAGCCTTCACTGTGGAAAATTAGCAAAGACAAGCATGGTTTTATTGACCGTATAGGACGAGATCCCAGACGTTTGCAGCAGCAGCTCTTGTTTCTAAGTGACGCTGATAAATCTTGCTAGCAGATCCCACAACGAGGATGCAACCGGAAAATTCTCCCCCTTACGAAAATTTCAAAAACATTTTCAATTATTAAGTACAGCACCAAAGTACAATCACTTTGCCTCCGCCCGAAAATATCAGATTGGTGCGGCCCTGCTTACTAGGTAAAAAATGTCATAATTTGTGGCTTAGCTGAAGACCGTGCCAATGCTTCTTTCGTTTAAAGTTATGGCAATGCTTACTTGATAAGAATTATTCTGCTTTGAAAATCTGCAGAGAGCCTACTGTGTAAATTTTTGCAATATACCTGGGTACCGGGTTTGCTGCCAACGAAGCATAGTTTTTGTGTTTGTAACCGTAACTTGCGTCATTTTCTTTGTGGTGTGGAAATGGTAAAAAGTCTTGTGAAGGTCCATTTCCACTACATCGTCAGCACTTGAAAATTATAAGCAAAATGTCGACGTTGTCCCTCCCTGGAAAAATTTCTGCGGACGCCCATGGTGTTAACAATGTGTCTGTGACCCTGAGGTTCTGTATTCAATGCAGTTGCAAAATTGTGTCTGTAACTCTGTGATCCCGCCAGCTCCAATGCCTTGTAAAACCTTCTGTTTTGTCTGTATTTTATCAACCTGAGTTAAACAGGGTGTGTGTGTTTATACTATGGACTTCGTGTCTGGTCACAAACAAATAAGTAAATAAATATATAAATATTTATGGTGTCACAGAAATAACATTAAATATAGGCCTACACAAAATCAACAAACTGTTTCTAGTAACTTTGTGTTTCAGTTGTGAGAGTTGATGAGTAACTGACTCACTTGAAATTTTAGGGCAAAAGAAGGCATTTCATTTGTGCTTTATTAATTGCAAACTGCGGTCATTGAGTATGCCGCAGTGCACCGACTTCATATTAGTAGAGTCCATGCCAGGAAGCACAGAAACGTTTATTTTTAATTGCAAACACTGTTATTTCAAAATAGTGTTTGCATGAACACATTTTGCCATACAGTTTGTTGCTTATATGCACAGTTGAACGGACAATTTTGTGAGACTCACGACAGAGCAATAATATAAGTAATACGATACATGTCGCATATATCATATCTGTCTTCAAAGAAGTAAGCAGCCTTGGGTCTATACAGTACCTCAGTTAGGTGTGAGATTCCTTGTTGACAGCAACAACTGGAATGTGAATGGAACGCCGAACGTCGGAAGTGCGAGGCAGATGCTCAAATAGTAGGATATTGAGCTGAGCTAGCTGGTTTCTGACAGGTTCTTGCATAGCAAAACGTACATTTTTCAGTTGGTTTATTTAAGAACCAAATTTCAAGTGCCAAATTCTCTGATTTCGAGTCTATCGCAACTTGGTAGAAGAAAATATAATGTACCTAACAGATACAGAAAATTTGTAGGGGGAAAGTTTGTCGCATAAAAGTTTTTCATGCAAATTTACGCAAAATTGGGCAAAATATCCTTTACACCACCCAAAAAATTGCCTGCTCCTGCACCTATGAAGTACAGTGACAGAAAAGAGACATTTGCAAGAAATTGTCAAAACGCTCCTTTCACCAAAATACTTTCCTGGTCTGCTATAGGCTTCCTAAACTAGTCCTTGATTGATTTGCCAGCGTTGCATTGACCGAACAACACTATTTCAACCATGGGGTACTTTGGTATTGAATGCTGGCACACCAATGAAAACTGATCATATTGAGGACTCAAATTTGAAGCGTCTTTTCCGCAGTCATCATTGTTTGGGTCGTAGCTTCGACATAAAACAAAGATAAGCCATAATCACGTCGCGTGATGGGGAAAAAGGAAAATTAAGTGCACACAGAAATTATGAAAAGAAGTAGCCTGCTGCACAAGGTGTAAACCCTACCTCGCTGCACACTTTGAAATCTGGCTAGAGGGCTTCAGCGGTTGATTTTGCAAGTGGTTTTCTTGAACACTGGCAAAACATGGTGGTTTAAATCAGTGGTTTTCGCTGAAGGGAGCCAAATCCACATCAACGATTTTGTTAGAGAGACGCACTAAAAATTTTTTAACAGAAGTCAATTGACACGTTTTGTTTTATTGCAGAAAAAGTCTGTTTCTCAAGTTTTAGAGGTTTTATTGAAAGACTGCTGAGATGTTTTGGGACCGCATGCGGCCCTCGGAACCGCGATTGAGAAACCCTTCAAGTCTCGTTCGGGCCACTTTTTTGAACAAGCTTTGCAATGCCCATAACTCGCCAGTCGATTGAGCTAGAGAGGTGTTCAAAGTCTCTACGGATTTGGCAAGTCTTCTAGTTTACTTTGAAAAAAAAAAGTTTTCGTTTTGGGTTTTGGGTTCTCTGTGGGTGACGTCATAATGGGGGCATGCTTTCGCGCCTTTTTGTCTGAGGTTACCTGGCCCTGCGCGCCAACCCAATGAACCATTTTTTTGGCTCAATTTTTTTAGAATTTAGGCCATCATTCTTGTCTTCAGATACCTTGATTGCCTATTAGCATTTCTGAAGCCAAAAATTATGGCTTAGTAGAAAGCTGTTTTCTCTCAGTTACGGAGCTGGTAAAATGAGATTTCACCACGGTTTCCCCTCTGGAAAATTTCGTTTGGGCACCTCCTCGAAAAATCCACTATTATCCACCATCAGGGACGCAGTGCTAACAAAAAAGGTGTGGGAACGCACCCAAAAACTAGCCATTTTAAAACAGCTTCAAACGCATTTCAAAGCAAATCTTGAAAAAGGTGTGGGAAGGCCGTTCCCACCCCACGACACCCCTATCAACCATGGAAAAGCCCATGACTGCACTAACCTATGCAGGCTATGTGCAATAAATCAATAATACTTCAATCGTTTATAAATAAGCTGAATACAATTCCGATTTTGGATAGATTATAAAGTTGTACGTCCCTTGGAGTCCTACAGAAAGAAAATTGCTTTTTATTCGTTTACGTCAGTGGTTCTTAACCTTTTTACGCACTCGTAGCCGGAAAGTGAGCCAGTTCTTGACATAATTTCCGGCTACGCAGCGTTGGTAATGTAACTACGGTAACCAGAAAAAAAACTGCACGGTGGTGCTTGGATTTCAGGATGTATTTTTCCGGATCCCGTAGTTACATTCTCAACGATGCGTAGCCGGAAATTATGCCCTTGTATGGCAGATTTTCCGGTTACCGTGGTGTGAAAATCGCGCTTGCGAAGCCGTTTTCCGGTGAAATTAGGGCTCCTTCGTTGTTTGATCGTGGCTTGTGTGTGATTGATGGCTATTGCCAGCATTCTGTGTAGCCTAGGTGTAGGCTACTGTTGAGTTTGCGTTGCATCCTCAGCATGAAACGTCTCTTGGTTCAAGAATACAACTAATTGAAGATTTCAACTATTCTAAAAGCAAGTCAAGAAAGCGAACTAGAAGTTTGTCAATGGTCTCGTTGAATAGTAATGATTGGGAAGAATACTGGAACACTAAAGTCATACAAAGCAATGAACTTAATTCCAGAAGGATGAAGCTGGAACAGCAGAATGACTAAAAGTAGTCTACAAGGACAATGTAATGTGAAGTTATTCAAACTATTGTGTATTTACACCCCGCATATTAATTGTAAGTAACAATTAGGAAGAGAGCAACCCAAAATATTATAGAAACCATTTACATTAACATTCAATACCGATTTATAAATAAATTTTCCGATTTAATCAGATAAAAACGAAAAGCATTGCAAAACGATTTTGAACTTCGGCGAAGTAGTATCGCACCGCGTCGAAACGTTGAATAAGACCACTAGAGTCGCCACGAGGCCCTGCGCGACGTAAACTTAATTACGGGCGCCGACGAAACGTAGAGGTTTGACGTCACGCAAAGGTGCGATTTATTGACCAATGAGAATTCGAGGAAGCAAGGAAATTTCGACAGTGACGTCGTGCGGTGAAGGACATAATTAGGTGCTTGGTTTCCAGGTTCAGTCAGTCTTCCTCGAGCCACTGCTTGAGTAGTAACAAGTCTAGCCACTGCAAGACTTTAGAACACTGCCTAACCCTCACATTAGCCCATTGGCTGAGAAGAAACTTCCCCTGTGGAAACTTGTTGTGCAGTCCACAGTTATTCTGTTAGACTGAGACCTATTGAATTTACGGTAGTATGGTTTACTCTCTTCCTCCATGAAAGAATTGAACTCGTATTTGCCCCTGTTGTTTCGAAATATTTTCTGACATATTAAAGATTAATAGCGCAGTGCTTAAAGTTGTAAAACCATGAGTGAATACCAATTCGTCTAATGTTAAACGAGCGTAAAGTCGAATGACAAAGGGCGGGTCTGACTTTCTTCGTTGCAAATTCAGGCGTGCCTTCAGTATGTTCCTATTATAAATTAACCAGTGCTCTCGAGGAACTGCTAAAAATAACAGATTAAAGAACTGGTACACTACCTACGACGTTTTACCTGTGGTCATATAAAGAGTATAGATTTATACAGTAGTGCTATGCAGTACCAAACAAGAAGTTTTCGGCAGGCAAAGATTGTGTCTCACTTAGATTTTTTTCTGCAGCACAATAAACTCCACAGTCATTGGGGCAGAACAAAGAGACATGAGATAAGATGTAAAGTACCAACAAATATCAAAAACACAACAGAATCAGAACAGGACAAACATGGTGACAAAAACATTTACAGAGAAAATATATTAAGGGCGGAGAATAATAGCCGACAATTAAAAGAAAGTATATAAAACTATTGTTTTATAGTAGCACATACGCAATATTTATCAACATAATACAGATGATGGTAGGCAAGCAATGGGTGAAGAGTTGAAGATGGGCAGTTGAAGCAAGCACATGGGTGAAGGAAGCGAGCAGCAATAAAGGTCATGGGGCAGAGAACAATGCAATTACTGCAGTAACATGTCATTTCATTAGAACAAGTATCATGGGCAGAAGACAAAGTTTGCGCATACAAATCGTGAAGAAATTCACCCACGGACCATAATGGGGTGAGTTCCACAAACGAGTTATTTCCAACCAGATGCATGATGTTACCAAATCATGTTGAAGGACAAAGGTATGGACAGATTACAGCAATTTAGCAGCAAACATTAATCCAATAAGTGTTAGGTACATGGAAAACAAAATATGTTTATTTAGTGAGAGAAGTGTTCAGTTCTAGGTAGAGTTTCACAAAAAATCACGACTTATGTGAACTAGCCACTTGTTTCACAGATGGCCTATAACTGGTATCATGTCATTGACACCGCACCTTAGCTTTACACGATTGTGGGCCTAGGAATTGAAGAAAGTCTCACTTAGAATTGTATCATTGGCTTGAGCATTGTTGTGCAACAATAGAGTTATATAATGTTCATCCAATGTTGAGGTATGAGGGAAGTGGTGGTTAAATATGCATTGTAATTAATATTTGAATCATAGCATTTCATGTATATATTTGTCAGTGCACTGTTTGCGTCAAGGTGCCCAGCTGTTAGTGAGTGGAATATGAAAAATCAGTTTTATGTTAACTGTAGTCCACTTGAAGTTATTTATTTCAAGCAGATAAAGAGTTGTCTTTCGACAGAAAAATGTCATGTGATACATATATGTCAGTGCCCCCTTTTGCCCCATGAGGTAAAAGCTGTGCTGGGGCTATTCTGCCTTTACTGGAACACGATTAGTTGAAGTGGTTATATGGTAAGTAGCCTACAATACACTGATACATTGGTTTAGGGCAGGGGTTCCCAAACTTTGTCTGACCATGTACCCCTTCAGCATTTCGACAGATGAGCATGTGCTCATGACATTTCTTTTAATAAAAAGGCTGAATAAAACAAAAAAAATTCACTGAATTTTTATTTGAACTTTTGGATTTTTAGAACTGCGAAGGTAGACGCCGTTTTTATGTGTTAAAGTTAATTTGTTTAAGCTTTACAACAAATGTAACTCTTCAGATAGGCAAATGTAGGCTATTGTTACGATCGGAAAGCCCGAGCGGCTTGTGCCCAAAGCTTCACACTGTGGCAGCAAGCAACCATAGAGATCATGCGCCGCAATCACTCTCTCATTGCTTGTTCGTGCCACATAAATATGGGCATGGGCGCAATTCGGTGGGGAACACGGGGGACGTGTCCCCCCACTTTTTTAGACGGGGGGGACATAATATGCCATGTCCCCCCACTTTTTTGTCATAGGTTTGTATTGGGAGAGGTTTGAAAAATTAATATGACGTTTGTCACGGTTTGTGTGAAGAGTTTTTCATGTTAGATGTCCCACATAGCCATGATCATGTTCTGATATTTTTATAAATTTTTACTTCAAATTTGATTTTTAGCATATTGCAAGTTTCTAGAGACCGCAAAAGATTGTTAACTGCCTCTGTCCGACATTTATCCAGTGTGCTTTACTGTAAGGAAGGTCACTGTCTTGAAACAGTGAAGTTTAACGGCTGCACACGTGAGAGACCACAGTACAGCCGTGAATTGTTTCGTGCAAAAACGTTGGCTAACTGGCTTTACTGGGCTATAACGTTGGTTGTCACATATTCAGAAACAGACAGCGTCAAATTCAAAGATGTAAGTGTATAATGTTAGAAAGTTGCATTTTCAGGCAAACCTCTGCGAAGTTTTTGCCGAAGACAAACAGCAGCACCATAGTGGAAATTTAGTTTTAGTATGGGCAGTTTTGCGAAAGACTGATTTCAACCATTAATAAACAGGATTTCCATCAAAACTTTAGAGAGTATTGACTTAGCTATATATTGTCCTATAGCTAAAAACTTAATGACTTGACTGGGAATAAAAGATAGCTAATACATTTAGCTTTATTTCTTGTATGTCACGACAAGGGTGGCCAACAAATTCAGAAGGAATTTATTACCCGCAATGCAGCAATGTTTTCATCCAAGTGCAAAACATTTGCTTTACAGGTAGCCTAGGCATGGGTGGCGGAACTATTTTCAAAGTGGAGGGAACAAGTGCACTTAAAAAAAACTAGAAAATTTTGTGATTTGAATTGGCAAGTGTAACATCACAAGCACTGAAATATGACGTCATTAACTTTTGTCAGCATGTTTAAGCAATTTTATTAACAATTTGATAAGCTCCCAACGACCCCTATTTACACAACACCCTATCTATCATACACTACACTGACTTGAGCACATAAATGTAACTAGTTGTACTTAGTCTCACACAAAAAACAATCTACTTTAATAATGAACCCAATACGAATTGTGTTACTTGAACTTCTTTAGACAAAATAAAAAACTTAAAAGTGGGGGGTGGGCCGCGCAAAAAAAAGTGGAGGAGCTTAAACCTATGCCCCCCCTGGTTCCGCCACTATGAGCCTACGCAACACCTGGTTTTACTGGACATTCTTTTCATGTTATTTCAGGTGAAATGTGGTACTATTTGCCAATTCACCGTTGTTCATTTTTATTTCAGTTTAATCTCAAGTATATTTTCGTGTCGTTGTGCATGTATAACTCTAGAATAAACCTTTTGACCATAATTTCGTGTATTAAAATTTGATGTTAAACCTGAAAAATTTGATTGCGAAAAGACTGAGCTGAGTGGCATAAATGACAGAAGTCACAAGGCAGCAGTCACCAGCAGATGTGGCAGTTCCCTTCCAAAGAAGAAGAACAGCACACGTTTAGGACAACTCCGCAAGAGCACTGGTGAATTTGGTCGAAGTGCCCAAGGCACGCCCAAGTTAACAATTAAGAAACTTAGACCCGCCCGTTTTTGTTCGACTTCACACTCAGTTTTGTCATCAGACAAGAGTGTATTCACTCATGGTTTTATTAATTCAACATTAAGCACTGCGACATTTATCCTTTAATACAAACAAGGGTTTACCTTTACCATGTGTACTGATTTACACATAGAGAGTTATTACAAGTAACAGGGGTTAGCGCAAGTTTTATCCTTCATGGAGGAGAGAGAAGCCCAGATTGTCAGCAGCATCATAGCCACTAAACCGTAAATCTATCTTAGGTAATTCGGCCTATTCCAGTTTGGTAAGCCCACTACTGGTTTAGGTGTTAAGCTTGGTATGCCCACTGCTCAACTGTCTGCTCATGGTGGACGCACGGGTATTTATACCCAGAGCCGCACCTCGTTTCTTGTCTCTCATTGGCTACTCAGATGAGGTCGTCGAAGACAACATGTAGCAAATCAAAAATATTATTTATATTATTTAGACAACATGTAGCAAATCAAAAATATTATTTATATTTTTATCTGAATTGTTGACATAATTGTTTTTATAAGGTTATAGCTTGCTCTCTCCCCAGTGGTGACTTGCTATTGCAAACGGAGTACAAAGGTACAATAGTTTGGATACTACATAATACAATATTGTTTTAAACAGAAAGTTTCTGGTCGTTGGTTTGTTCGAGCTTCATTCTTTTAGTCTTCAAGTCATCTTGTGGAATGACTTTCGTATTCCAATAATCTTCCCAATCACTGCTGTTAAGTGAAACCATGGATAGACTTCTGGGTCGCTTTCTTGACGTGCTTTTGAAATACTTGAAGTCCTTTATTATTTATATTCCAGAGTCGAGGGACATTTCATGTTGAGGATGCAAAGCGAACTCAACATTCCTCCTCATCCTATGAAATTGAAGATCGCGGATTTCTTGTAAAATAACTTTGTTATCATGTTGCAAATGATCATAATAGTCATAAGCTTCTTTGTGGAGATGAAAAATCATGATGAGTTCAAAGAAGAAAACGAGGATGTGAAGAAGGTAAACAGTCATTCTACCTGCGATTGTTCCTGGATGAGATGGGATGATGCCCAAATCATCACTCATATAACATGGAAACATAGAACAATACCATGGTACACGAAATGGAGTCTTTGTCTGAAATATATACAATGTTGTTAGTGTTCCACATTGGTTGTTATTATGAAGCGATTGAATAAATCAGCACAGGAATAACCTGAGTTGTTATAGTATCAGCGTGTTCAACCTGATAGGTTGGTTCTTCACGTAGTATTTTTCTTAATATCATAATCCCTGCAAACAGTAGGATAATGCCTCCCACAATGTTTGCAGCAATGATAATAATCTTTATAGGTTCAGAAACCAAACTTACTCCATTATCAACAACATTAGTGATGAGATCAGCTCCTTCATCAACAATATCTGATCCTAATTGAATTACATTACCTATTCCTTCATTGAGATCTTCAATTTCTAATTCAGGAACTGTTATGGGAACAAAATGATATGTGAAGTTATAAACTTCAACAGGTTTTATAGTCATTTCAACTATTTCTCGTAGGTCTTCTAAATCTTGGGTTAAATCAAAATTCTGCTTATGTCTCTCAAAGCTTTCTTCCAAATTCTTCTTTTGCTGTTCGGCATTTATTTGTTTTGTGGGATGTTGCTTATCCCAAGTGGAGACATTAGCATGGGATTGATTGATAATACAATATACTTCTGTATTAATTAGAATTCCTCTGCGAATTGGATTCGAATAAATCGTGACATTCCTAATATCAGGAATACTTTTTAAACTTTTCAAGGCATTCAATATAAGTTTTCGAACATTGTATTCTTCAATTTCTCTTTGAGTATCCCTAGCGTTAATGCTCAATGCTAATCGCCTATTTTCAATAATCATACGAGAGTTAGCAATTTGTTGCTCTAACAATTGTCGATTTACGGCAAATTGTAAGTTCTGAAAGTTCAAATTTCATCTCCAGTGGAAATATACAACGACCGAAAGAAACCACACAACAAACTGTTTCTGAGATTAGAAGGATTGCAACATCCATGAAAAAGAGTTCAATTATGCTTCAAACCAGCCTGTGAAGGATTATGGGTTGATAGCATCAAATGGACCATGGACAGTGCTATTCTTGAATTTACTTTTCTTGTACCTATGCATGTTGGTCAAATTTTAGGCAATCTATTCCTTATGCCTACACTGAGTGTAACCACATTGACTACTACCCCGACACAGTCACACTTTCATAATAGTCACGGACCGATGATTATTAGACAACATGTAGCAAATCAAAGACACGGACGATTCTTGTAAAAATGTTTAAAAGTATCATTTGATACAAACCGTATGATTGTTATGTATATACAACTATTTTGTGTTTATTGTTACAGCTAGAAAAAAGGGAATAGGCTAATTAAAAATGAATTCTGCGATACATTCAGCTGATGAAAAACTACTTAACAGTAGTGCCGATGAAAAAGAGAATATTGAAGAAGTTTATAAAACTCTTGATTTAGATGCTCCTATGGAACTTGATCATCCAAAAGAAGAATTTACAATAATCTGGAAGAAAAAATCCAAAATTCCTAGGATGGATCATACACAACGAAAAGTGATCCGAAAATTAAAGTCCAGAATTATTCAAGTGCAATATGAATTGGAGAAAACCATTGAAAAGATACAGAAGAAAGAGAAACACCAAGACTCTTCCATAGAAATGCTTAAAAGAGAAGAAAAACGGGAAGAAGTTAGAGAAAAACGTAATATTATACTTTAAGCAAAAAGGGAAACATTTCTACACTTCCATATTAAAGATCCCTTATCCATAATATGGGAAAAAGAAAAGCAAAGATTTGTATTACGACGTCCATTTTACTTCAGTCTGGAAAGATAGTTGTATGGAAACCCTCAACCACCTTACACTCACAATAATCTGATAAAGCAAAAAAGGAAAAGTGTTTTTATGCATTTACCCAGATTTAAAATTATATCAATCACTAATTTTGAATTTCATTTTAAACCCTGTGAAAAGTATGTAGGATTGATTAGAAACAATCCTGTCTTTGTGAACCATGGTATAACACTGCACTTTACTCTTAAAGCCATAAAAAATAGGATCATCATACCAAAAGGATCACATTTAGGATGTCTCTATTTGAATGCACAGTTAATGTAAAAATTATGCTTACATTAATTTAGTAACTTGTATGATATTGTACATTAATAATTGTTTTTATATCGTTTCATGATATCATTTAACTTAGGGAAATGTTGAAATCAATACTGCTTATAATAATAGTTCAAATAATTTCTAATGATGCAAGTCCATTCCCAGAGGATATGTATCATGGAAAAAACTTGACGATACTACAGAATTTCCTACAAACTCAAGGATTACAAACTACACCAATTGAAAGAAATTAACAGGTACGTAAACGTTATCCGTTAGTCGAATTAATGCCTTATAAATGTAACGAAAAACATATCTCAAATGTATACCAATCTAAGGAATATGGAAAAATTGGTTTTAGTGGAAAAACCTATACAGAGAAATATTATCCAACAGGAAAATATTTCCCTGCTGTTGACAGCTACGACAAAAAATATACGTGCCCTGTATTTAGGGATGAAAAATGGAATCCCAAAATCAAAGGGAATATCATATATTCCGGAGAATCCTTGAATGATACAGCCGCTGTTGAAGTATTGCGATTAAGAGTGATTGTTAAAAGAAGATATAATCTCCAATCTAACTTTAGAAATATGACTTATTACTACAATCAAATACCTGATATGAGAGATGCTTTTCTTTTCACTAGTAATTTACTAGCATATTGCTATGAACGCTATCAATGGGTTAGCTGGAATTTTAATGTATCTCATTATAAAAATTTTACCTATAAAGACTTAACTCATTTCTCTGAATATACTAACCCTGTGCCGCCATGTTATTTGAACCCAGAACTCCATAACAAATTTTTTTACCTTCCACCTTTTCAGTTGGAAAGACAATTACTTAGATTAATAAGAGATAATATCTCTGAATGTAATTATACACAATTTGTTCCGTGGGAAACTAGACAAAATGGAGAAACTACTTTTATGATCCCCGGAGGATCTTTTCGACCAATATTACATTACAGACACAAAAGATCTAATTTCCATTATATGGGAATTGGAGCATTGATATTCCAATGGAGAGAATGGGTTTTTGACTTACCACAATGGTACGTCATCACTATAAGACATGGACCCATAAGACAATCAAAGAAAGATATACCCTACGTATTAGATGGCGTTCATAAATCATACCTAGTATATGAACCTAACATATTTCTACCAGAAATATTTAGAACAAAATATTCATTTATTGCATATGATAGAGGAAATAGCTACTGCGAAAGGAAAAATACTGCAAAGATTGATACTATCAATAGAAGACATCGAAATAATACGGAAACCATTTTTGTTTCAAATATTATTTCGATACTTCTCGTTGCGAAAAAAGAAATGAACTTACACATTGCAAATATGCGACAGGACCATTATCCTTGTCAATGAAAAGATTAGGAGTTATACCTGATCTAAGAGAAGATGCTCCAACTATAGCATATGGAGATCTTTGTTTCCTACATGGAAATTATTTTTCGTGATTGCAATAGAATCGTGCTTTTGCAATTTCGTCTATTGTTGAATCGATTTGTAGCCAATCCATAAGTCCAAAGGAAGATTTTCGAGCCATAACACTACAAAGTTGTATGTCTCCTGATTTCCAATTGATGCATTCCACTTTCACTAGTCTTGCATTTTCTTTTCTTTCTATAATTTCATTTCCAATTACTTTTCTGCAACATGGTGATGTAATCCTGTGTAAGGTGTGGCTCGTCACATCTTTTGGAAATCTGGTCCAAATTACTCCACATGAGAAACATTGAACTGCACAAGTTTCATTTAAAGCGAAAAACCCTTCTGTTGCTAAATCGTGGATATTATATCCATATTCTTTCCATTGATGTGAAAAGGACATTCTCCTTTGTAATACATCCGTCATATCTATGATTTGAATATTATTAATTGGATTCCGAGTAAGTTTCATTTCCTTGGATTGTGCATCCGCAAGAGTTATCATAAATATAGTTTGTAAATGATATTCATCAATGTCCTCATTATTCAATTGTTCTTGTCTTGATCGTCTGTCTTTTTCTATAGATCGATACATCTTTACAATCCTACATTCTCACACGTTGTAGATTAATATTACTCCTAAATTCTGAAAAAACATATATAAATTTTATTAATGTTATTATTTCTTCATATACGTAACATTTGTTTGTTTTTGATTATAACAAACGATATCACATGTAAGACAAGACTAGCAATCAGTAATATTATTTCTAATATAGTAACTCCTACAGCAAATGATATAAACGTATAATCGTATCCTGGGGTCATTGGTATTATTGCAGAAGTATTATTTTTAATTGTATCCATTATTTTTAGAAAAACTTGATCTGTTGCTGAAATCGCTGAATTAGTTGAATTATCAGCTTCCACAGCTATCATTAATATTCCTATAATTTGTATTATTTCAAGATAATACATTTAATACATTTCTAATATATCCTGTAAAATATAAACGATAGCAATTTTAACTATAAATGTGAAGTCCTAATCATTTCAATAATATATCATGTCTTTGTCTTGTCGTGGTTTAATTGTTCTACCACTTCTTGTTTTAGTAGGTTCAATTTGGTTTTCATCATCAGGTTCTATTTCACATTCCCTTGATTCATTTTCCTCATCAGATTCAATAATATTTTGGATTTGTTTTTCTATTTCTTCTTCTTTTTGTTCGTCCTCCGAAGACATCTCTTCTGGAAGCTCTTCTATGATTATTTCACTCATTCTACTTCTTTCTTTCTTCGTCCCGTCCAGTTGTGGCTTCTTTTGTTCCTATACAATAATCGCATTTGTAAGTACATCTTTCTTTTCCTATTTCTTTCATTTCTTTTCATTTTTATATATATTCTTCTCATCTCGTTTTTCCATAGTTGCGCAACTTGTGATTTAGAAGCCTGAATCATACTTTCAGACAACCCTAAGTTTGATTTCCTCCTCTCTCTGATGAAATTAGTTTCCTTATACCCATTCAAGTAAAGTATCCACAAGAACCTTTTTTTTTTTTTATTTTATATTGCGCAAAGAGTCTTGACGCAGGCAGGCCCGAACAGGACCAAAGACTGAAAACCTAACCCCCTCCGAGAAAGTAAATATATGAAACGTCTTCACACGGGTAGGATTGGTCAAGGCTTAAGACTTTATTGTAATAACTGTAATATATAAACCTTATGTATACTTTAGTTTTATAATTAAAATTATAGTTATATGGTATATTTAAATATTATAAATATTAAATTAAATAAGAAAGAAAATTAATTTAGTTTTGCAAACAGATCTTGCCTTACGTTTAGAACCTGCAGTAAATGTAAACGAAGGAGGGTATTCGGGATGGACGTTTCTTGAGACGGTCTTTGTCTCACATGTGACTAATCACTGTTGCGCAACAGTCCTTTAAACCCTTTGCTATCAGGAGTTCAGAAAAAATTCCATCGTTGGCGAATAACGTTTCATTAGACCTGTCTCATTTGCAAACAGCGTCGGTGAAACTAGCAGGTATTGTAGTTCTAAAATGTTTGTCGGCAATAGATGCAACTCAACTCTCAGCAGGAAAGATGTTTTACTGAGACATAAGGTACGTTGTTGCAAGTGTCATAAGTGCTCTCCCGTGCAAGAATTTCAAAACCCAGAAGAGTTGAAGAAATGCGAAGACGAGATGCATCAGGTGCCTAGAAGAGCTTTCATATGGGCGAGATGTGGTGTCTCCTTTAGCAGAGCTTATGGTTTGAAACGTCATCAAGAATCTTGCTGCGTCTGCAAGAAGTGCTTTCCTGAGCAAACTTTTCAACGCAAAGAAGAATTTCGAAGTCACGTCGAAGAATGGCATCCGAGAAAAATAACATCAAAAAAAAGGAAGATTGATGCAGAGGAACCGGGTTAAGCTGTTTATTTTCGATTTCTTTAGAATGTTTAAAACAAGCCTTTAGCGGTTTTCGTCGTAAAACAGGTCCAGATGTCAATGATTGTCACGTGTTTGTCGAAATATCTATTTCAATATTGGTTTATATTTAATTTCATCTGCGTTAAAGGACGTAAAGTTTTCTGCGGTAATTTCGCACCTAAAGCCGAGAGTTATATAAAAATATTAAGGACTGTGTTTCTGCCAACAAATTTTTCTCTAGCAATTACTTAATGTTTTTTTTCGTGATCAAAATTTAAAGATTTCGCGGTGGGCAGCGATTGACTAGCAAACGCTTTCAAACTCTTCGCACAGCATATTGCGCGGTCAAACCATTGTTGTTGACACAACTTTGAAATGCGAAATTTGTTACCAGATTTCCAATCCAGTTGAATCATTAGTTTCACTAGCTCCAGTGTTTGAACTAAAGTATCAGCTACAAAACAGTTATAGGGAGGTAACAGTAATATTTAGTTTCTGTTGCGCGATTCTTATGCAATGGTTTGCGAACCACGATTTGAGTATCCATGTTCTATCGCTTAATTGCAGTATTGGTTCTATTTTCTAAACTGTTTTTTCATCACTGAACTGCAAGAAATTAACCGCATGTAATGGGTGTGGGTAGACTACGTGTTTCGCGCAGAAAGTACGTGTTGTGAATTGGACGCTGGGTTGCGCGCAGTCACTGAACAAAACATTTTTTTAACCTTCCTGTACTGAAATATGCTATTCTGTATTCAAATGGTGGGAGATGGTAAATTACATGATGGTAGGTTACTGCGTTTTCAAGCAAAATAGCAGAAATATTCAGTTTTGCTCTTCTGCGGTATTTACTGAGCAACGCTTTGGAATCACTGAGTAAATAAACCCATTTAATGAACCTATTGCTTAATTCCCGGATCGGTTTTATTTTTGACTTTGCAGTCACTGAACTGAAAGAAATTAACCATGGTTGTGGGTAGACCACGTGTTTCGCGCCAAAACGCACGTGTTTTGAATTGGGTGCTGGGTAGCACGCAGTCACTGAACAAAATATTTTTTAACGTTCCTTTGCTGAAATGTGCTATTCTGTATTTTTGCTACACCAATTTTTTGTGGGTTGGCTATGAAATTTTCCGTTAATTGAAAAAATAATGCTCGGTCCAGAGGTAGCGTCTCTTTTCGATTAATCAAGGTATTGTTGTGATGTTGTGCTGCAATTCTCGTTGGGTTAATTCATTTGCTCTTTATGATGACTAATTGTAATATTGAAACATTAACTTATCACATCAAAACAATGGTTGTCTTCCAAATTGTCTAGTCATTTTAACAATATGCGAAACACTCCCGCTCTTGATATTTTATAGTGTTTGTTACATAACAACGGCATTTAATTTTCTCTTTCAAAACATTGGTCATTGTCAATATAATGTGATTTATTCAAAGTCGAGTCTTCTAAAATTACCACGATGTGTCAAACAGCACGTTTCTTGCTTTGGTAGGTGATTTTAGAGCACTTGTTACAAACCCACAACTCTGCAGAACAATCGTGCGAATGTTTCCTTGTTTTCTTTTTTAAATTTTGTTCAAAACAATGTCGGTGGTGAATTCTCCAATAATTACTATCCTCATTCAGTCACTGACCGTCGAGCTGCACTGACGTGTTTTTAGACAGCTGCTGTTCAGGAACTTGTGAAACGGTATCTTTGAGGTTTTGTTAAATTTTGTTGGATTTACCTCTGATACTCACGGAGTTGTATTTTGAGTCTTGTGCATACGAATATTAACTGTCAGTGATTCAAATGGATTAAAAGTACAAGTATGGAAAAGAACAGTGCAATTACTCTAAGAAAGCACAAGGCTGGTCAGGCGCCCGAGGGAAACGACGCTCTGCAATTATCGGACCTGTACAAGCTACTGCAATCAGTAGAAAAGAGACTTT
>Ga0210059_1004490_pt1 | contig 22521 bp, 11 predicted proteins | sample Ectturendosymbi2_FD_188042 | JGI IMG/M metagenome (GOLD analysis project Ga0210059, IMG submission 188042) | Ecteinascidia turbinata endosymbiont from Florida, USA - Sample 2 (SPAdes) (version 2) | ecosystem: Host-associated > Tunicates > Ascidians > Unclassified | place: Key West, Florida...
GAAAATTTCCCGTTTTCTGCATATTTCCTTTTGCATGTTCACACCGGTTTGATCTTTCAAACAGGTATGAACATGCAAAAGTTCAACTACTGTTGATAAAGTTTAACACTAGAACTCCGGGAAAAAAACATACCTTGAGCTCTAGCGATGTCGATTCCGAAACCTTCGGAGTTCTAGGTACAACTCTAATTGAAATTTGCTACGTAAAGTTTAAGATGGCTAAGCCGAGGTGCCGTGCTAAAGCGTTTTTTTTATTCACGTGAGGAAATTGAAAACTTCATGAAAAAAATGCAAGGCAGTGTTAGAATTTCATCTCACAATAGATGCAAAACCTTGCCTTTACGGTGGATATTTCGCAGCACTTGAATAATCTGAACAAAATGTTGCAAGGCTGCAAAAAACTTGTCACTCAGTATTACGACACCTTAGGTTACATTTAAGTTGAAGTTGTCCTTGTGGAAGACACAACTTTCCGGTGATGACGCTGTTCATTTCCTTTGTCTAAAAAGTATGCGTACCAAGGGACTAAACATTGACTTGAATCAATATAAAGATAAGATAACAGAGTTGTTGCGGGAGTTCAAGCAGCGGTTTGAGATTTTTGACCAACTTGAGACGGACTTCCAAGTCTTTTTCTCGCCATTCACATTAAACGTCTCTGATCTGCCCGTGGACTTGCAACTTGGAATAATTGACTTGCAGTGTGATTAAAATTTGAAGACCAAGTTTGTCTTGGCGAGCTTGGGCACATTTTTATCAGTATCTTTTTCCAAGCTACCAATGGCGTAGCCAGCCCAAAAATTGGGGGTTGGCAAAATGTTTGATTTTAGGCGAATAACACTATTTTGTTTGGAAAAACGCCTCTCTAAGCACAAATGACTGCGTTCTAAAAATGTGGGGGAGCATGGCCCCTTTGCCCCCTGGCTATGCCTATGCAGGTTACCCCAAAGTGACATCCCTTGCTACAAAATTTTTGTGCATGTTTCGGACGACATACCGTTGTGAACAAGTGTTTTCTGTTATGAACATCGATAAAACAAAGCTGGCTCAACGCTCACTTAAATGACATCCTGAAAGTGGCTTCTACACAGGATTTCACACCTGATATCGATACACTTGTGAAAGCTAAAAGGTACCAAGTTTCAGGCGTAGGCCTAAATCGCTGACATATTTAATGTGAACTGCTTCTTTGTGCCCTGAAATATAGTTCTGCAGCAGTGGGTGTTTACTAAGGAAATATTTCAAGACAATGAACGCTTGAACAGTGAGTGAATACAATGTTAGTCAGCAGTTTCGTTACAAACGTTTGATGGAACCAGGGACATCTAGGAGTTTCTAGATATCCCTGGACGGAACCATACTGTTTGTACATTGTCACAAGCTGTACGTTTTGCCTAAAAACATGCATTTCCAGAGTAGAAGAAAAATTCAAGTTTCCACTAGTTTGCACAATGTGGTGCCAGTTCCGGATGGTCAGGATTACTGCACTTAGCTGCAGACGAGCAGCGTTGCTCGAAACGGAAATTTGACAGAAACCGGTTCGTTTTTTCCGAAATATTTTGCTTCGGTTGATTTTTTAGTAATTGTGTTTTCGTTTCCGTTGTTTTCAAAGTCATTAATGATAAATCTTGTTAATATATCGTAAAATTGAACAGACTTTTCTCAAGAAACGTCGTGTTGTTGCAGAGTTTGGAAAGGTTGCCCCTTAAATGTGCTGATAATCATTTTCAGATAAGCTTGAAATTTTTGCATTAAAGTTATAAAAACAGTTGGAAGTTGGCACTACTTATAACAGGATGTTATGCAATGATTTCACTGGTCCGGCCCGCTTCAGATAAAATATGCCTGAAGTGGCCCTGGAACTGAAACGAGTTTGACACCCCTGCTTTAAACAGTACAATACTATCATAACGAGGCACTGGTCTGTATGTAATTTTACTCAACAAAAGCACCCCAGTGTTTGTAGTTTCATCCGATGCAATTATGGCATTTGACAGAACTAACCACATTCCTACTGTTTGCAGAAATCAAAAGACCCTGTTTGGCTTTGTCAACAAACAGAAACACAAACGCTTTTAACTTTCGTAAATGAAACGGGGACTTTTTTATTGAGAATATCCATGTTCGCTTTACAGCCTGCATTTTTTCAGAGCTGATGGCCCTGCGCCGAGATGTTGTAACCAAAAGCGTGTTACCGGCACGCAACGATTTTATTATGACTTTGCATGACTTATCACAGGAAATGTTTGTGATAAATGCTTCAAGTAATGTTCATAAAATGTCAGTAAAACTCAGGGCATACCTATTATGCTAGTCGTCTTTGATGAGCTTTAGCAACAAGATAATTTCTTTTTGCTTGAATAACCACAAGCACTGCTCAGAGAAGCCACTTTTATATAACCATAGTTGATAAAAAGATGAATCAATAAGTTTAAGGTCCATTACAAAAATCACAAAGGTATATGGGTCGCATCCAAATCAAAATCAAATCGCATTTTGCTATACAAATCATAAGAACTTCTCACATTTTTTACCACAAATTCCTAGCCACTCAAACGAGTGCACTGCATACAATATGCTTGAAGACACTCCTTATAATAATTTTCTTCATAAAATTAACTTGAAAATCTCAATAGGTCATGGTTCCACAAAATGAAAATTATTTTGCTTTGGATAGTTTTCCAGTAAAGGAACTCAAAAGGTTGTTAAAGAAATATTGTGCAGCTCAACTTTGTAGCCAATCGCAGAAACAGTAACACTCATGCTTACTACGAAGTCAATTGCTAAAAAGAAGCTATTGAATGAAACTTTATGAAACAAGCACCTTCAAAGCATTATTGCTGCAGATAGGGTTATACGGTTGCTACATGTCCGGAATTTTGGTGTTATAATTCGTGTCCGAAATATTTTGGTGTTAAAATTTGTGTCCGGAAATAATTCTAACCCTAAAACACTACCGCTGACGCAATGACTCGAAGGTTCTCACGCAGCGTTGCCGCAGTCATATTGTGGCTATGCATTGCACAGCAGCAGTGGTGCACGGATATGGAAATTTTGCAATCCTGACCCAATCCGAAACTTTTTCGCAAACTCCATATCCAATCCATATCCGAAAATTAAAAATTAGGTACTCCGATATCCGATCCAAATCCGAAACCACTCACTCAGTTGCACATTAACCAAGATATTTGGTAGTATCTATTTTGCCTCAAGAGGCAAAGGCTGTGCTGTGACTTTTTTGCCTTTAGTTGGACAAAGTTGGTTGATGTGGTCACGTACATAACAAGTACGATACGCAAAGAGGCAAGGAGTAGGGTTTAAGATTTAGGGTTAGGGTTTTAGGATTAGAATTTAGCCTACAATTCACGCAACGCAGACAAGAAGCCACTAACAGCTTGCCAGCACTGAAACCATGACAACACTTGTCCATCAGACAGAGAACTTGTCATGTGACCATTTCAACCAATCGAGTTCGGCTAAAGCAGAGGTTTCCAATCTGGGATACATGTTGTATATAGTGACAGATTTTCGCATAGGCCAAATAGGCCATGACCTAGGGCCCCGCGCAACTCTTTCCTGTGACGACTCATTACCAACACAAAATTTGCGAAACTGCTCAGAGGCATAAATTCACAATTTACTTTGAAACGAGCGAAAATACAAATGTCTAGAACAAGAGCCCTACTCACTGCAGCACAGTGCTCTTTAGAAATAAACGATTTGTCAGTTACACTGTTTCTGAAATATATGAGCCTTAGTAGGCAAATTTATAACGCGTTTGTTTGATGCGGATCCACGTTTGGTTGTTTCCCACTAGACAGCCAGCATACAGAACTTGCTTGTAGAAGCACTAGATTTAGATGTTAGTTAAATCAGCTACTGTAACAGTTCCTCGTGAGATTTACTTGGAAAAACGTGTCTACATTTGGCTTACTTCATACTGTTAGCCAGAGGTGTTGTGGGGCGGGAACGCATGGGAACGGCGTTCCCACACCACTTTCATGTTTTGCTTTAAAATGAGTTTGAATCTTTTTCAAAATGGCTAGTTTTTTGGGTGCGTTCCCACACTTTTTTTGGTAGCACTACATCCCTGCTGTTAGCTGAGGGTGTTTCGATTTGCGAACATACTTTGCTGTGCAAGAAACATGTCTTCATGCTGTTTACCATCATCCTATTGCATAGAGCAAGGTTTCTAAACCTGTGGGCCACGGAGGAATTTTTGACTGGCCACGGCCTTGTACTGTTGAATTGGGTACGTTTAGCGAGACAAACCTCGAAAACAGCACTCTTGTTGCCATGAAAACAAAATCTAGAAGCAGGCTTGATGTGGAAGAAGACTTGATCTGTGCATAATCATGTATTGAGCCTCGAACATCTTTGCTTTCTAACAACAAACAGGCTCAGCCTTCACACTGGTAGTAGCACACTTTGCAGTATGAAATGTTGTTTTGGTTGTTTTTATTTCTGCCCTATGCATGTTCAACAGTTGTCGAATTGGAGAAGTTGTGTATTCGGTGGACTATGGACTCTCTTTTTATTTATTATTTGGGTCACATGGTTGAAAAGGTTGAGTACCTCTGTCATAGAGGATTAAAACACTATATTTTGTATTGCATAGAAAATTACAACTTTAAAACGGCATAAATAAACCCTGTGCCAACTGAATGGGTTGTGCTTGTTTGGTCCATTAAATATGTGGTTACTATAACAAATGAGTTTACGTCCAGCTAAACAGATCGACAACCAGACGATATTTTCGATGGCAACAACACGGTCCCGCATGAAAAGGTATATACCCGAAAAATAAATCCACAAAAAATGCTAAAAATCACGGAAACTTAACGAAGAGAATTCTGAACTACACGAAAGAGCTACAAATTCCAAGAAAATATCGTATTGCCATTTGTACTTGAGAATAACGTAGGAACGGCTTTAATTTCTGTTGAAGATCTAAGCAATCGTAGAACCAAAATCGGCACCACCAAAGAAAGATTTTTGAGGGGAATAAGAGGGACATACACAAAAGAGGGACAAACTTTCACGCTTTTAAGACAAGCGACCCAATAGGTCACACCAGCGTGGGGCCCCAAGCACTAAGATGGCCTAGGGCTCCGCGCTCTTTAAATCTGTCGCTGCATGTACATTTTCCTATCCGAAGGGGTATACATTTAGAGTTAGCAATAGAAGAGAAATACATATGTACAGTACATATATTTATTTCCAAATATTTATAAATACATCAGTTAATATTATTTTCAAAAGCCGTTATATGCTTATTATTAAATAAATCTATGATTAATCATGACAGAATATTTTGTCATAAGAAATTTTAGGGGTGCATGTTCATCTGCCTAAATGCTGAAGGGGAACATGCTTATCTTTCGAAATGCTGAAGGGATACATTCTCATCTATCGGATTGCTGAAGGGCTACACGGTCAGAGAAAGGTTGGAAACCCCCGGGCTAAGGCACAATACCTCCAGCAGTGCTTTTGCCCCAAGAGGCTAAATAGACACTTTCAAAATATTTTGTCATGAATGCTATGGCTAAAACTGTCCACCACAGTCAGTTTATGACAGAGCTTGACAAGAAAGGCACAATTATTTTCTATACGTTAGCGGATGATATAGTTGTACACAATTCTCATATACTCTGATGGAGATGTTTAATTAAATCAAGTGATACAACTAGCCTAAATTTGTGTACCTGTTGGACTCCATGCATGCCAACACCTATTGTACGATATAATTTAACAGTAACAAAGCGAGCACGATAATGTTATATCCAATGAAATCATTTCTTGAAAAAGTGCAATGAATGTGCACCTAAAACGCTTTTTCTTCTGAAACTTTTTTCAAGATGAACTTTTAGCAATGCTAGGTCTAAGCTTAGAACAAACAACTTTGTCGCTTTTTATTAAATCCAACATCTCACAAGTTTTCATTCTTAGTTTAGATGTTTTTGAACCCACAACAACATGGTCAAGATGCCATTACATTTTCATCATGCTTGCTACTACTAGTTTTTAGGTTAGGCCACTTTCAGTTAGACTGGTGAGCTACGCTGTTGAGACAGAATTGGTGTACTTCCTTTATAAAACTGAAAATAGCTTTGGAAATACTTTAATGTTAATAAACCCCAACATTTTACTATAATCTACCATCAAACATCTTTCAGAAATGAAATATGCTTCATCAGTGAAACGACGGTCTGCCCGATAATAAAACAATAAAACCATGCTCATCTTCACACAGCTCCGATCAACAGGTTGCTTCTTGCTTGAGATGAATCCTCCATCCAAAAGTTAGGAACCCGAGCTGAAGGGAACATTGCGTTTTACCGAGAGAAATTAGAAAATTAGATTTTTACTAATGTGATTCGAAATATCATAATGTTTCCTCATGCAGCTATTATTCTATATAATTTTTTGCATGGTCACAGTTTGTTTCATTTGGATAATCCGAAAATCCTGATCCGGTTGAAATGGAAACAAAATCCAATCCATATCCAAAAAAATCCCAATATCCGGCCGGATTGGATTCCAAAATCCGGATCCTGTGCAACACTGCATGGACGTTGAAGCAGTGAAGGTACCAGTTTGTGAAATTTTGATCACGTGTAGCTTTGTAAATACTCACCAACGGCGGCTTTCATGCATACATTCGTTGTCAGTGCATCGTAGCATGTCCACCAACATGTTTTTAACGCTATTTTCCGATTTGGTGTTCAAGCGAAAGTTTACCAAAATCTCTTGCCATTTCTTGTCCTTGCTCAATACTTGCTTCTGCTATTATTTTTCTTCTTTCTTAATGATGAAACTCATTTAATCTGCAGCAGACACAGCAAACCAGGGTTGAGAAAAACCTGGGTTTTAAAAAAAACAACCCTCCTGTTTTTTAACGTTTTTTTTGTTTTTTTTAAAAAGAAACAAGATTTTGTTCTTTTTCAAAGAAAACAGAAAAACACCATTCTGAATTGTTTTTATTCCATCATGCAATATCACTATTTTCAGAATTACACAATAATAACTTATTATACCTACTATGGCATTCAAAATTGAGGGTAAAGCAATGTACCCCATCTTTGATTTTGCAATGTGTTGTTGGTCAATTCACTCCTAAATGATAACGCTTGGCAAGCATGCGCACAGCAAACAGAGAAAAACCACTACCACACAAAATCTGCAGTTTCACGTCAAGTTTACGTGCATGCCCTGCTAATTCAAAATCTACAGAGTGTATTTTGTCAATATATGATTTGGTATGTTCCAAAATCAGAAAAAGTTTAGATTTAGGGAAGGCAGAAAAACTGGTGAAAATATACCGATTGTGCACAGCTGAAGAAGATAACCATTAGAATTTGCTCAAACTGTTCAATATATTCTTCTCTTTTTTCAAGTCCTTTAAATTTCGTTGCTGTTCGTTTTGTTTGATTGAAAAAAGCAATTACAGACAACTGTAAGTGTCCTGCTTATTTCATTTTTTTACTTCGTAGTAGATGTTTCAAAGGAAAAGTGAAGAGTGTTTTTTTGGTGGGTTTTATTGTTTTTTTTAAGTGGGCTTTTTAAAAAAAAACCCGGGTGGTTTTTTTTTGGGTTGTTTTTTTTTTTCAACAGCCCTGCAGCAAACGTTTGCGTGAGGTGAAAATGTTTGGCTGTCTACTCTCACGATAGGCGGATTAAGTTTATAAAATAATATTACTCCCAAGTTTATTCGAGAACGGACTGCAATATCAAACAAACATATAGCAAGTAGAAATAATGAATTGGTTGGTCAACACCGTGGTTTACCGGCCCAGTACCTAATAACTTGAAAAGTTTTTGCAGTTTGATACATTAACTCGCCTCTGCTCCTTAATGTTTTTCAAAGCTTTTTCACAGATTATGAACCTTTGAGTCCTGCTAAATTAAAATCTTATCCCCATTCGCGCATGCCTGTAAAACAATTAGACCAAAGCTTGGTACACCATGCAGGAAATCAAGGCAAACAAAACCGGAAACTTGTCTGTTTCCCACAGTTATTTGGAGAAGGGCGTCATGTTTCACGCGGTCTGTAGTAACTACTGTACGCTGCTGATCTTTCAACTGAATCTACGCAAAATCTACGAGTGTTTTTGTTTTTGATGGCATCGCTGCATTGCCTCAAACGATCAATATTCTTTTTGATTCTGGCGAGCGCTTGCTTGACAGCAAATATCTTTTTTCGTTTTCAACAAAGTTCTGTCTATACAAAAATATCTACGTTAAGAAAGGTTTCGCGACTAGATAAATATTCTAGGTGTGAGAGTTGTCACTGTTGGGAAAACGAAGATGTGAATTGGACAGAAACAGTGGAACCAAAATACAAGCTGGACAAAGACAAACTCCTTTACCCAGGCCTGGTCTGGGGACCAAATAATCAAATACTTCAGCTTAGCAGAGCAATATATTTGGCAATTGTGTTAAATAGGTGAGTGGTTTTCAAGTTTATGGCACAAAGCAAGACGGATGTCATCCAAAACTAGTTTGAGAGTAAGGTTAAGAATACTAACTGATTCCATTTGCAAAAAAATATTTTTGTTTTTGAGATTGCACTGGATTAGTTGCTGCCAGCAGGCAGGACGATACAAAACCTGGTTAATCTATTCAGGTGCGAAAATGAAGCAAGCTATACAACATGACAAAGTGCAGAAAAAAATCTAAAGATGGAATGCATTACCAAATCGAGGAAAAATATGAAATTTTGAATATTGCGTCAAAAATTGTGAATAACTTTCTAGGTATCGTCGCCAATTATTTTATCTGGAGAAAAACGGATAGCGACCGTTTTAATTTAATAGCGACAGTACTTTTTGTGGCAAAAAATATTTCACGGGAACATACATCACGCAAAACTTGCGTGATAACGTGTAAGACGTAAGTGAGAGTATATCAATAAGCAATGTTTTTTGCAACAACGTTATATTTTTTAAAAACCGTAATTCAACAACGAAGTGCCGCCTACAGAAGTGAGTAAACGAGATTGGAAATAGCCGTGCTTTTATTTGCAGTAGGCAAAAAATAAACCATATAAATTCGGTCCAAAAAGCATTCAGATAATTTACTTTAACAATTAAACGTTCAGTGTAGCCTTATTTTCTTGAATTAATTGAGCAGCAGGTTGTCTTCAAATTGCTTGCATAGACCGAACATTTTTTAAAGCAAGAGTCAGTTTTAAATATTTTTACTGTTCTGTTTTTGAAAACATTAATGCAAACCGAGAAAGTTACTGTAGTTTTATCTTCCAAGGATATCTTCCTTTGTTTTAAGGACGGCAAAAGCCGATATACGGGCTCGAACTTTGTCCAGTCATAACTTGCCGATCTATAGAGCTAGAGAGCTGTTCAAACCAGTGTTTCTCAACCTTCCACGGTTTGTGGCCCCCTTCCCCCTTCAACTGGCGCATAATTAATATGATTACACTTGGGTTTTGCTATATCACGGCAGAGCTATTTGGTACAGTAAAAGCCTATGCTCTTGGTCCCCGGAAAACCACTCCGTGGCCTCCAAGGGGGCCGAGGGCCCCGGTTCAGAAACCCTGGATTAGATCATTATGAAAGTACTGATGACAATGAATAGCCTTTGTTAGAACGGAGTTAGATTTGATGCAGAGTTTCATCATTACATATTTATTACAACAGATTTGCGTTGTTCACAGGCCCGTAGGCATGGGGGCATTCGGGGCAATGCCCCAAATATTTTTGTGCCCCCCGAATTGTGTTGTTCCCAGAAAAATTTGTTTTAAACACATAATGAAAACAAAAATCTTGCCCTCTAAAAATATATTTTTCCCCACCAAACCTTAAAACTTGCTCCGGCCTAGTTGTTCATCGATCGTTTGCGATGCTTATTGGTTGATTTTTTTTCATTCTGCTTTGCCCACTTGCTTGAACCCATTTTTACCACACATGTATAGGTGAGTTAACTATTTTGGTACCTCCCTTCACAAACTTTAGCTTTTAATTTTGAAGGCCTTCCCTAGAGTTCGTCTGTCAACCTTGTGACCGCCATCCTGCTCACGCATTGAAGCTCTGTATTGAGTCATCGCGGTATGATTCCGTCGATGTGGGTTTATGCAAGCCCTCTAGGAGAGAGAGGCCTCTTTCTAGGAGGCCTTGGTTTATTACTTCGTATTTGGCGTCAGGTAGTTTTCCAGTTTTAGTGAAAGCAATTATTTGAGAACGGCGTATTTTCCAGTTTTTTTGCTTGGCACAGCTTGTGTTTTGATTTATTCATTTCAGTGTCGGGTCATTTTGCTTTCTCTGTCCTTGCTTCAACATTTCATCTGAAAGTATTGCTTGCAGATTTTGTGGCTGAGTATGTGTAGTGTTACGTGAATCGATTTCCTATTAAATTTTGCTGATAGATTCCACTTGATCGAATTTGTGAAGACCAGTTACTTGAATACATATTTATTAAATTCAAAGCATGAGTGGTTTATATACAACACAACGGTTCAGTAGGTTTCTTACAAGCAGATTACTGCAACTATATTAGTAACGTAAAACATTATCTTATATGTGTCTTGTAATTTGCAGAACATTGGTGATGCCTAGTTTCCGAGGTCATTTCTCCAATGGGCATAAAATTATCAAATCAGAGGAAAGAGTTGACGTGCGAGAACTTCGGTCTTTTCTTTCTGTTGTTTCGGTAGAGCACATGCGTCGTGCATGTAAAGGGACCTTTCACGTTGCAATGCAAGTTGGTGATCTTATTGTACTATTACGCATTTAAAACTGCTTACAAACTAATGTACAGTGAATGCTGAAATATTTATTCAGCAGTATTTTTGTATGCGTTAATCGCCATTTCGAATAAAGGTAGCGAGTAATATATACTTTCAGGTATAATTTTTTTGAAAGACTACCTGTAAGTGGAACTAAAATAACATAAAATCGCAAATTTAGAAAAACGGATGCGTTATGCGACAAGCTTAGTAGCTAATAGACTTTAATGATTTCTTGGAAATACCACAAACAAACCATGCGTTGAAAAAAAAGACTTGTACAAGGTTCAATAGCACCAGAGCGAAAAGTGCTATCAAACACTTGACCAATCAATAGCCACTAGACTGCAGTGACTGTCTTTGTACGTCATCTGGAAAATCAACACTGTTGGAGGTATGTATCCGCGAGGGCAGAAAAACAAAAGAAAATAATTTCAACTATAGAATGCAGTTTCCGAATATCAATGGCATTTATTCTCTAAACTTTTTTATACTCTGAGTGAACACTGACAAAGTTGTCAAAAGGTGGGTTGGCTCCTCCAGACGACCCCAAAGTCTTGAAATGTCCCAGATCGGTTAAAATCTCTAAAAACTATACCGAACAAAACCAACTGCATAAAGTTTACTGTGGTTTTGCCAAGCTTTTTTTCTGTCCCCATCCACCCCATGGCAACCTGTGGCTGCCCCATCCCATGGTATTCCTACAAAACCAGCAATACAAAGTACATTCTATCATGTGCTTGTCTAGTGTCTAGCCTCTACGGAGCCGTGGCTAAAATACCCGAAAATGTCTAATGAAAGGGACCAATTAAAATTGGGTGACCCATTTTTTTAGTTTCACCTAAAACAAACCCAACAACCTTATTTTTGGAGGCCTCGCATCACTATGCAGTGGCACTAAAACTATTTATAAGTATTTACATGTTTAAAGAGTAATTCTAATTTGGTGCTTTCAGTAAAGAAATATTAAAATTATAATGCAATTGCAAAATTTGAAAGAGTGTTTGCACTTTCAATTAAACTGAAATCATCTACCTATAATTGCTCCAGCTCTGATGCTTAGATACAACCAAAATGAGCCCATATTGTATTGAGTACAGCAAGGGCAGGATTTAGCTGATGCGAGGCCCTAGGTTAATCCAATTGTGAGGCCCCTCTCCCACTTTTACGAGGAAAAAATGGAAGTGTTAGTCAATACGCGCAAAGCCGAAAATCGCGATATTGACGCTCTGAAAGTACGGTCAACAAAAAATTACAAATCATCACTGCAGTGCCCCACGATCGCTGCGCTTGTTGCTGCCTTCGCCGCAAATGCGTTCCATAACACGAAATTGTTGAAATCGTACTTGGCTGGCGGGAACAGGATTATTAATTTTTGCAGGCAAAACAAGCGAAACATCGCGATTAAATATTTTGACAAAACACATATGGCCTATGTTTTTTATGTTTCACATGTGTTTTTTCTTATCTGTGCTCAAAAAAAACAAACACTGCACATATGCTTGGCGGCATAAAGACGTTAAAGCACAACGTGAGGTCGCTTACCACGACTGGAAAAATCTCACACACACGACCAAAACATGTCAAGTAAAACGCACCCAAATGGTTGCAACTTCTGGGTTCACAATTCGCGTGTTTGTTACTTTTTCAGACTGCTAAGAATCGAATGCAACGAAATGGTCGCGCGAAAGAATGTAAGGTTTAAACCAGAACCGTAGCCAGAAAGTTTTCAATAGGGAGCTTTATATTTGTACAGGAGGACTTGACATTCTGAAAATGTGATAAAATCCCCCCTAATTTATAGTGTTTCGTATTTAAATCGGTGGGGTTGAGCCCATCAATGCTCCCCCGTGGCGACGGGCTGGTTCAAACTTCCCTTATGCTGTCGTTATTGAAATGCGTGCAAAAAGCTACGACCATCGAATCAAGTAAAGTTGAACAGAGCACAGTCATCATCATGAAGATCCATTGCCTGAACCAGGCATAAGGGCCAATGTGCAGGCAGTCTTCCAACTTTTTCTATCATGGTTAAGCTGCAAGGTTCTTGCAGTATTTAAATTCAGCCAATCCTTGAGTTGGTCCAAGTACATTTTTCTGGGACATCCTTGTGCATTCTTGCGACAAATTTTTCCAGAGCACGGTAAACAATTAAAAAGGTTTTGTCCTGGCCTTCTTCGTAACAAAATCTTCTAGGAATTCATTAATATTTGTTTGCCCAAGTGTGTCACTTTTAACGCACCGAATTCTTAGTGTAGACAACCTATACTGGAATATTGCAACCCTTTAAATTCATTTTTAATTCTTTTGAATCTTGAAAAAGACCTTTTTTCTGAGAAGTTAGTGACTATCAAGCAAGCTAAGAAATACGGGTCTGCGTGGTTGGATAAATTAAAAACTACTAATCTAAGGCAGCCCACTTCCAATAAAATGATGTAGCCCATAAAATAACAGATTCAGAACAGTTAAAACTAAAAAAAGGAATGCGTCATTGAAAGTGAGTGGGTCATTGAAACAATAGCAAATAGCAATATATTACAAATCTCCATCAGTGGGATGCCTGCCCCGAGGCTTCTCTGACACTATCGTATAGTGTTTCGCTTACCATTCGATTTCTGTTTTTAGATTTGATTGCTTCATCATAGAAAGTGTACTCTCACACATTTTGACTAACTTCAAGAAGCTCCCTGCAGTCACTAACACCCGGATTATTGCACATTTTTATTAAAAGACTTTATGCGTGTTCTAACTAATATTATCTATTGCCTGGATGGGAATTAGTTTGGCTCGCGAACCACTTTGAGATGGCCGCGCTTAGCGGATAGACAGAGAGATTTATTTTTTGGTTCTGAGTTCATTGCGACAGATGTATTCTTCAAGACAACGAACGCCGGGACACCGAAAAGACACATAGGTTATCCAGTCAGGTGTCCCAGCAGAGGGATAGCGGCGGGCCGTACCATCTAATTTGATCGGGAAATAAATAAATCAATAAAGCAAAATGGTACACAGAAAAGGTAGTATTCATTGTTCTTGTGAAAATGCACTTCATCCAGCGCAAGCGTTTCAGTGAGACACATGTAACCTTACACGCCTTTCAACAAATTTCAGATTTGAAGATTTTTTCTGAATGCGTCCGCGGGCCACTGAACACGCTATGGCGGTCCACATGCGGCCCGCGGGCCTGTAGTTGGGCACACTGATTCTAAGGCATCCGACACAAACGCGCTTTTGTCACTTTCTTGCTGTTACCCTTTTCTTTGTCTCTTTGGAGTATGTAGAGGTATGTGGTTGCGAGTTGGCAAAGTGACTTTTGCTTGCTGTTCAAGCTCATCAACATCTTCTCTGATTTGCTTTCCATGGGAGCAATACAGAATTGCGCAAGTACTCAATTGCAATCTGATTTCTGAATCACTTTGTCAAAGAAAATTTAAATGGTAAAATCACTTCTAAATGTACCAAACGAGCTGTACTTAACAGAAACGCTAACAAAGCTACAGTTTTACTCAGAAGAAGCAACCATGTTTTTATTGTAGGATAATGCTGCTAGAGCTACACGCAACTCTTATCTGCAGTACAACCTTAAGCTTTGATCAGGTGCTTTTCAAACAAGAACAGCTACAAGTTCTCTCGCCAATTCACACGTAACATTAATAATCGGTACGATTCAACAAACACAAGATGCTTTGAATATCGACACAATAGTGGGCATGCGGCTTGGTCAACGGTCATATTGAGATCCATGGAAACTCGTTGGAAGACGCTAGCGTTATCAACATAATTTTGACAAATATTTATCGAACTGATCCTATACCGGCAACTAACTCTGCGTGCCACAGCTAACTGGAGGCCCCTTGGACCCTGAGGTCCTAGGCTTAAGCCTACACAGCCTATTGGTAAATCCGGCCCTGAGTACACCGTGAGTGAAAAAATTGTTGAGGCACATCTGTAATTTACGAGATGTTACAGTATATTTAATTTAGGAGCTGGTATTCTTCTAGGCCTGGTTGCAAGAGCTTTGAACACACCAAATTGCTTGTGGGAAAAAGTACACTCTTGTGTTCCAATCCAACGATAACTTTCACGTCGCTTCAAAACGCTCACTGATCGAACCGAAACTCGAAATTTGCATCGAAAAAATTTACCCAACACCTATTCGTCTTTGTCGTGTTTTCATGTCTCTTTTCTCAGAAACATTTTATTTGAGTAAAGAAACGATTTCACAAAATATATGTTTTCCAAAGAACAAAATCATTAAAAAGCTAATAGCAGTGATTTGTGCAATTTTTCAAGAATTTTTTCGCAATCGTTGAAAAAGTCAAAGCTGGTACACATTTGAAAAGAGCAGATGTTCATGCGTCAACATTTCTGACATGATTGCAACAAGTGAATCGGCTTGAAGTAGTATATTTGAAAATTCCAAGTCAAATGCTGCGCAAATTGATATAATCATCGCTTTGCAAATGAGGACAAAAAGCGCTGAGAAGAAAGCAAAATAATATGGGTCGGACGCATGGAATATGAAAAAGATTTCTAAATGTGAAGCAGAAATCGATTTTAAAAAATCAGTAAAGAAATTTCTTGCCAATTTAGTCGGGAAGTCATGCGTATCAGCTTAAAATATGTATCAGTAATTGGTGACGAAATATTCCAATAATTGGTGACGAAATATTCCGATAAATATCTCGCAATTTGGTTTACCTGCAAATTTTGGCCTGTAGTCTGGGCTGACTGAAAAGTTCGTAGAATTTTCTAGTGTCTGTCAAGTGCTGTCCACCACTTGAAGCGCCTGTCACTTACAATCATGTTGCTGACAGTAAAGCGGGCATTTTTCAGTTGATTTCACTCGGTTTACTTTTCCAGCAAGTTCAACCGAGCTGGAGCTTCGAAGATTCCGGATGTTTGCCATTGTTCGCTCAGCCTACTGCAGAGTGCAAAGAAAAACTAGTTGCTTTATCTGGTAACCACATAAGCTAATCAAACTATTTTCCACTTTCGTTTCCCTTTTCCGGGCTACACCCTCAACATTTCCCTGCCAGATGAACAAAATTACAGTGTGAAAGTTATGCAAAGCTTCATTGAAATGGGTTGTTGGTAACTTTATTAAACAAACAAATCTTTATGGACGTTTGGTTTATTTTTTAAAGTATTTACAAAAACGATTTTGATGGATTTTACTTGCGAATTTATTTTGAGTAGTTTATAGTGTATTTAAAATCCAAAAGTGAAACAAAAACGCCAGTAAAATTATTATCGTTTCTGCCATTTTTTCACATTTTCTTGTCATAGAACAAATTGATATTGATTTGCAGGAGATGGCTATCCGCAAGGTTGACTTGTTACGAATTCAAGAAGAAACAACAATGAGCTTGACGCACAGCGATGGCGAAAACATGACAGCTGCACTTCATCGTAACCTGAAGCCAGGCATCGTGTTGAAAAGCAATCGAGACGAGCTTACCTTTGGGTCTCGTATTCCAACGTTGCACATGTTTCTGTGCTGGCGCTCAAGCGATTGCGACCCCGATGCAAGAAATGCATCTGCCATACGGGCTTCTTACTTCACTCCTGCACGCTGCGCCATTTACTTGGCGCCAAATTTTGACAGGGGTGGAAACGGCGAGCCCGATGACGTTCTGAAGTCCATAAAGCGTCCTGCGCACATTGTTAGCAGAGTGCGATCATACTTGGGCGACGTGTTCTGCTCAGAGAAGTACGCGGCAGTTCACTGGCGATACAATAAGGAAGACTGGGTCAAGTCTTTCTGCGGCCCGGAGACGATTGGGCTGAGGTCAGATCGCACTCTTTGGCACGCCATTTGCCCTGTCGTTTCTTTTATCACTGCACAAGACGTTGCGACAGCCGTATACAACGGCGTGCTAGACTTTTTGCGCTCTTCAAATCAGACCCTCAGTGAGTGGAGACACACTTACATTGCTGCCCCGCCATCAATGGCTAATTTTAAGAAAACATTCAAACAAGAGCTGTTGAAACTGCATCCGCTTCTCGTTTCCGTCAGATTTGACGTACAAAGTTATTTGAACAATAATAGTGCTTCCTGCAACAAAAATTTTGATTGGAGCAGAAGTTATGAAGATGGATCCATGGCAGAAATGGAGATTATGCAACAAAGCACATGGTTATTTTATTCTGTAAGGTCCACGTGGTCTGCTGTGGCAAAAAAAGCCCGAAACGCAAGCGAAAATTTTTTTGAAGCTTCCATTTTCCATCTTGCAAAGGAAGCGATGCTCGAAAGAACCGAGCAAAGTACAAAGTATTTTAAAACTTTGCACTGACTGAAGATAGGTGCTGGTCATGCCTAACTTTAAAGAAGCAATTACCGGAAGTGGGGCTTTTATAGTGTGTTGTGGTTTAGACATGGACGCAGAAGAGCGGGACATTTCACGGGCATTCCCCTACCCTTTCAAAAGGTGGACATCGTGGACGGAGTTGCGTCTTCATAACAGTATAATAGCAATTTCTTGGTTGATCACGATCGATTTGAAACAAATTTATTGCAGCTATTCGCGCACCCAGAAAATTCAGAATGGTGTTCTATAATTTCTGTTATTATTGTGAGGTCAACATGGTAGTTGAACAGAAACAAGCATAATTGGTGACGATCTTTTTATTTTTTATGAGTTTCCATTGCTCTCAAATCTTTGATTGCCCCCTGCCGCTACTCCGTCCCTGGATTTAGACATCTTTTTCACACCAAAATATACTTATTTCAATACTTTGCATTTAGCCTATAGTAGCTTTGGGACCAAGTAAAAAGTATTTCGTTCTTTAAAAATGTTGATTTTTCCAAATATTCTCAAACGTGTGATGAGCAAACTTTTAGTTTTTGTATCAGTCTCAATCTATATATCTCCAAAGATCTGTGACAGCAATCTGTGGATGAAAGGTTTCATCAAAGTGACTTGCGCGTTAAGAAATATGTAATTTAATGATTGTTATAGTTCCTGTTGCCGCTTGGAACAGTAGTCCAGCGATCTGAATTTGAAGCATCGCACCTTTATTTCAAGATTAAAAGAATAACCACCTTCTGTAAAGCCGTACAATGAAACTTGCATTTTCGCAGCTGAATATCATGATGAGCAAACGATGCCAGGCTTAGTTTTTCGTCTAAATCTGGTGCAACTATTTGTAAAAGAAATTGATCATGATACCGTTAGCAAGGCAAAAGCTGCTAAATTCTTGTTTTCGTGTGTGAGCTGCGTCTTTGAGGTTGCTCGAGTAATATGTAAAAAGAATTCACTTTATCTACATTGAGGCTCCTTGTTGACCTGAAATCGTTGCTTTTCGTCATCGGGAATAAACGTGTTACTTTTCAAGGAAGTATTGTGGTGAAAAGAAGCAACGTCCCTGTACCCTGATCACATTTTGCATCAACCCAAACGAAATTTAAATTTATACACCGTGAGCAACAGCAAATTGAACGCAGTTTGTTACATTTCAGAAAGCATACGAAAGTTAGTTTGAATGGAAAAAGCGCCAAAACAGTGCTTGCATTTGATAAAACAGTCCACGCAGTCTCGCTGAGCGAAAAATCCCTTCGTCTTTCGGTTTTTAAGTCATATGGTATGGACATATTTGTTGGTAATGGCTTCCGAAGGAATGCTACGCACCATTTCCAACTCTGGTAATGAGAGAAAGGCCATCAAACATGTTTTGCTGGCAAACAAGTATGTGCTTAAAGACCCAAGATCCTCAAAGTCCCAGTGAATACATTGCTAGGTGTAAATAATTGGCATACCCTGTTTTATTTGTTATGAAGGTGCAAAGACAATTGTATTGAGTGTGGAACTAATAAACACAGCCATCAATTTTCATGCAAACAGTTTAAAGGGTACATTTGCTTCGGTTTGTGCTAATACAAACTTGAAGTTCTACGTTATTTTGCCAAAAGTTGAAAACCTGAATTGCTGGAAATTGCCACAAAAAGAGATTTCTTAACCCAAGCGCACATCTGCTTTGCACTTAGGCTTTGATTTACTGGTGTTGTGGGCGACGTCAGACAAATCACTGAGACATGTAGGCTGTTCAATTCCCACAAACAGAAAGCACGGTTAAGACCTGCGGTGTACAGGAGTAATTTGTACAAGTTGTAACATCTCAGTGGTTGATTTCTATTGCCACTTGAAACCGTGCGTGGCTGAACATGTTATCTGCTTAGTGCGATATTGCTTTTTGACGACTCAGTCTGACTGCAGCACTGGCACTCTGGCGCGAAGCCAGACATTTCTATAGGAAGGTAGAAAAAACTCTGAGTCTCAACATTTGAACATCTAGTGGCTGAACATCTACTAGATTGTCCTGTTTTCACCAGATGTGTCCGATATAAGTATAGGAGCACGCAAACTTTTGGATGTGCGAAGGATTTTTGCCCAAAGTTCTTCATACTTGCCCGAAAACTCCAGAAAATGACCTCCAAAAAAACAACGGCATTTCTTTTCATGTTGGGCGCATTTCTTCAAATCAAAGCACTTCAATCACCATTTTTGGCCAAATTTCCCCCAAACTTGCCCAAATTTCCCCTGACTGGACCTTGATTGTGGTTGCCATTTTTGTAAAATCAAAGAACATACAGCGATTTTCAGAAGGTATTCATACATTTTGCCCAAATTTCCACAGATTTTGCCCGGATTTTAACCAAATCAAAATTTTTGGGGGAGCAAATGCACTCCCGCCTCCTACAGCAGTGGTGTTCGACACCTGGCAAATCATTCGGACACAGCGTTTTTTATCCTAATTTGTCTGAATTTCATTGGCCTCAGAAAGGGTTTACCGGTACTTTGGAATATGTTTGCTATTATTAGTGTCACCAGCATGGCAGCGCCCTCCCTCGGTGGAGACTTTCTTGTGCTCATTGATCAACCGAAATTGCGTTAGAGGTGCATAGCCAGTTAGCCGCTATCTGAGTCATGAATTATTTAAAACAGTATTTGAAGATTATTATGTCGAGTCTGAACGTGTTACAACGTGGAGCATTGCACAATCACTTTGCTCGAGTTTGCTAGAACATAAGCGGTGGCGCTGCGGTAAGTGTTACAACACTGAGTCGAGCCTTAATTTTCAATTGCTCGTCACTTCTTTCAGCTGGCTCAGTGTCTTTGCTGTGCCTTGAAATATTGTGTGAGTGCCAGCACTTTTGCGGGAGCACTGCTGCATACCAATTACCTGTACAGTGAACACCACGGCCCACTACGCCCAGTACTACGCCTTGTTCGTTTCTATTTGCGATTCGTTGCTTCAAGCGGTTTGATACAAGTTTGCGTTCGATAATCACCAACTTCTACACAGAGCCGGATTAAAGGGTAGGAGGTCCCGGGGCAATTTTTACTGGAGGGCCCCTATGACGTAATTCATGACGTCATCGTTTGTAAAAGTTACGTTTTCGCTGATTTACAAGGTTCCCGTTTGTTTTTTCCGTTAGTCGAGAATGTGCTTACTCAAATGCACATACAGTTAGCTGCGAGAAGAGAATTTATGATATAAATACTAGAGTGCATTTTTACTAATAAAAAATATTTCACAGGCTAGAGAGTGACTCGGCAAGAAACAACATTTTCCCGAACAATAAGCACAAACCAGAGATTACAAACAAAAACAACAGAAAAGGAACATGTAAATATGGCCAGCCAAGCTGAGTGTGAAAGTTGTTATCAAGTTAATGTCTTGGTTTTCACCTTCATATTCACGTGCTCTGGTTAACGCCACTGCTTTAACGTTGCTGCTTGAAAGTTTTGCTAGAAAAAGCGATTCAGTCGCGGCGTTTTAGGTAACACTGCTAGATCCTTGCGCTTTTTCTTCTTAGAAGCTTTGCGCTTTTCATAGCTCCTGATGGCATCACCGATTTCGGCATCTAACACTGCAATCTCGTTTTCTGCTCTTCTGTTCTACAAATCGACTGATCGAAATCTTTTCTGACGGACCACGCAATAACATGTGGTGTAAATGGCTTGAATAGCTTCATATGTTTATGATGTAACACAACACAACGATAGTAAACATCGGAAGAAAAGTGCGTTTCCACCATACGTTACCCTTTATGACGAAACAAAGGTGCAGTTCGGCTGCGGTGTCAGGGTTGCCAGGTTGGCATTTTTGAGACCAAATTCCAGAAATTTGGCCTTTTTAAAGTGGTTTGGCATGAAAAAATGGTGTTTGGCATGAAAAAACATTGTCAGGCATTTTTAAAACCACTGGTTCGATTAGTGCTATCGACATGGAATTATATAACTTTTTCTCAGGACAAAGGTCCTCTCTTTTCTACCACGGTCGCATTCTAGAAGTTACAAGCGGCTATGCCGTCTAAGTGACGTCTCAGGGTAACAGACGTAATACTTTTTTGGACAAGACTTCGAACACTGCGGCACATTGCATAGTGTCTTAAGCAGTGTAGACCGTGCTCTTTTCGGAAAATAAACGTAAAATGTTTATATGCAAATCAGGTTAGCCGTTGTGCTGCGCAGTATTTAAGTTTATTTTAAGAAAGGATCTACTGTACAGTGTGTGTTGTTATTTGCAGATTCTTGGTATTCTTCATGCTTCCACGTGTGTCATAAGTTCATATCAGTGCAGTCATTGGTAATATTTTAATATAAGCACATAACAGTGCTGCCAGATTTTGCAGATTTTCATATAAGTTTAAACCGTAATAAAGTGAGTTTAGCAGATTTCCCCAGTTAAAAACGGTTAAGTCAAAGTGAATGTAGCAGATTTTGAAATAAGTGTATACCAGAACAGCCAGATTTGGTAGATTTTCTTTTTGTACAGTAGTAGACATTGTGTGGAATTATGACAGGTCTAAGGCTTGGTTTCAAGAACCAAGTGATTGGAAACTGTGGCATGATGGTGCATGTGTATATTCATGAACTGTGATTTATTGTTTCCGGCATTCCTAGGTAGCCTATTTTGCATTAAGAATTTTCAATCAAAAGTAAATGGTAACATATTTTGTTCCATCTCTGGCTTCAGGGACAAAACCTTGCACATCAAAGGGTAAAAAATGAGTAAGTAAGAGTGTTTCTAGCTTAAATTCTGTTTGATTTTCTAAAGTACAATAGTTGTTTGTAGCTTTATATGCTATAATTAGCGCCTTCTTTACGAGCACCACTATGTTGTTGCCAAATTATTCATCTGGGTAATAGCAAAATCAACAGCATTCAGTCTGTTTCAACTTGTTTGGCATTTTTTGAAGCGATTGGCATTTTTTACAAGTTGTTTGGCATTTTTTGTTCACTTGGACCTGGCAACCCTGTGCGGTGTCAAGCGAAATTTCTGACCTCAGCGAAATTTCTGACTTATTAACTCTTTGACACTGTAAACCTAACCTATACTTGCAACCATGAAACAATGGCCAGTATATTCAACAATTATTTTGTCTCAGTTGGAAAAAAGCTAGCAAGCACAATTCCTTCTCCAAACATCAATTCTTACCCTATAGTATGCAGTGGACCTGAACAGTCATTTGTGTTGCATGAGACTTTTACTGAAGAGTTTATTGCTGTAATCAATAGCTTAATAGAATCTAAAAGCACTAGGCAAAATGATATACCAATTCATATTCTAAAGCTGTGCAAGAATGTCTTATCACCCTTTCCAGAGCAAATATTTAACCTCTGCATAAAGGGGGGAATATACCCTCAAAGCCTGAAGTGTGCAGAGGTTGTCCCGATTCATAAAGGTGGTCAAAAAGATGTATGTACGAATTACAGACCAATATCCCTACTCTCACCAATTAATAAAATTTTTGAAAAACTTATCTACAATCGCTT
>Ga0210059_1004491_pt1 | contig 22521 bp, 10 predicted proteins | sample Ectturendosymbi2_FD_188042 | JGI IMG/M metagenome (GOLD analysis project Ga0210059, IMG submission 188042) | Ecteinascidia turbinata endosymbiont from Florida, USA - Sample 2 (SPAdes) (version 2) | ecosystem: Host-associated > Tunicates > Ascidians > Unclassified | place: Key West, Florida...
CACGATGGCTAACGGGCCCCCTTCAGAACCCCCCTGGCTCAAACCTCTGGTTACGCCACTGACTGTGGAGGGCGGCACTTTTCGACTCGCCCCGGGGCGGCACTTTCCCATGTCGGGCCCCTGGATGGAATACCTTAATTTTTTAGACCTTGGAGTACTAACTTGTTAGTGAGTGGTAGCCAGACCACACGCCAAAGAATCAACTACTTTTATGGCAACGAAGCAATGTCAATGAGTGAACACAGAGCGCCCACCTATTAGTTCCAATTGGCGATGGTATCTTTTACAGCGTGTTGTGAATTGTTCACATATTACACTTTTTACCGATTTTGGGATTGGGGGCCCCCTAAATGTTGGGGGCCCCTGGCTGTAGCCCAGTCAGCACCCCCCTTAATCCGCCACTGGTGCGAGGCCCCTAGAAAATTTTTCGCCCCTCCTGGAAAAATGTGTTGGACATAACTTCAAACTATTGGACATGGCATAAAAAATTTGGACCCCTCTCAGAAAACTCTTCGCTCCCCATGGTGTCCCAAGCTAGTTACGGGCCTGTTGTTTGTTACTTTTTTAGACTGCAGTGAATCAAACGCAACGAAACCATCGTGCCAAAGGATAAAACCTTTTCAATTGTTTACTGTGCTATGTCCAGCCTTACTTGATTCGATGCAGGGCCAGATTTAACTGATGCGAGGCCCTAGGCTAATCCACTTCTGAGGACCCCTCAACCATTGTTGCGAGGAAAAAATGGAAAGCGTCAATCAATTTGCGAAAATCCGAAAATGACGCTCTAAAAATACGGTCATTGAAAATTCTTAATTATAACTGGAGTGCCCACGACCACTGCGTTTGTTGCTGCCTTCGACACAAAAGCGTTACATTGCACATAATTGTTGAAATCCTTGGCTGGTGGGAATAGGATTATTAACTGCCGAAGGCAAACCAACCGAAATCGCCACAATTGAAATATTTGACAAAACACATGGTCTACGTTTTTTATAAGAATCACATATGTTTTTTCTTATCTGTGTTCAAAAATAAAAAAAAAACACTGCACCTAGCATAAAGACTTTGAAGCACAACGTGAGGACCATGTTGCAACTCACTTACCACGGCTGTAAAAATCTCACACACACGAGCAAAACACGTCACGTTAAACGCACCCAAATGGTTGTAACTGTTAGGTTCACGATTCGCGTGTTTCTTACTTTTTCAGACTGGTAAGAATCGAGTGCAACTAAATTGTCGCGTGAAAAGATGTGAAGTTCAAAAAACCAGAACCATCGCCAGAAAGTCTTGAATAGGGGGTTTAAATTTACGCAGGGGGACTTGACATTCCGAAAATTTGATCAAATCTTTGCTGATTTATAGTGTTTCATATTTAAATTTGGAAGGGCTGAGCTCACCAATGCCCACCGTGGCGACTGGACTGGTTTAAATTTCGCTTATGCTGTCATTATTGAAATACGTATAAAGAAATACAAAGCTACAATCATCGAATCAAGTAAGGCTGAACATAACACAGTAAACAGTTGAAACGGTTTTATCCTGCCTTCTTCATAACAAAATTATCTAAGAGTTCATTACAATTTGTTTGCCTAAGTTTGTCACTTATAATGTATCCAATGCTTTAATGTGGACAACCTCTCCTGGAACATTGCGACTCTTTAATTAATTTTTAATTCTTCTGAATCTTGAAAAGGACCTTTCGCCTGAGCAGTTAGTGACCATCAAGCTAAGAAATAAGGCTTCGCGTGGTTGCATAAACTAAGAACTGCACTAATCTAACGCATCAGACCCAAACGCGCCTTTGTCATTTTTTTGCTGTTTCCCTGTTTCGTTGGGGAAGAGTTTTGCGGTTGTCAGCTGGTAAAGCCGCTTTTGCTTGCTGTTCAAGCTCATCAAGATCTTCTCCAATTTGCTTAGCATGGGAGCAGTACAAACTTGCGCAAGTGCTCAATAGCAATCTGATTTCTGAATGATTTTACTGAAGAAAATTCAAATGGAAAAAAATGACTTCTAAAAATACCAATCGAGCTTTGCGCGATACAAACGCTGACAAAACTACTGTATTGGTCAGTCACCTAAGAAACGACCATGCTTTTATTGTAGGATACTGCTGCTAGCCCTACACATAGCTCTTATCTGCAGTACAACCTTGCTTTGATCAGGTGCAGTGACGTAACTGGAGGTTTGAGCCAGGGGAAAACTTATTTAAAGGGGGGCCACTGGCTAACACTCAGAAAATAGTTGAGAAACAATAGCAAATCCGGTATTGAACGGCTATACAAAAACCCGAAATCACCAGAAAACACCCCAAAAAATGCAAAAAAACACCAATCTACTGAAACCAAAAGAATAGTACATACCAAAATACAAGCTATAGGTAGGGGCCCGGTTTCTACATTTGGCTTGGCAGGTGGTCGGTTCCCACCCCTGCCACCCGTCAGTTATGCCACTGATCAAGTGCATTTCAAACATGAACAGCCACAAGTTATTTTGATAGAGTCTCTCATAACAATCGGTACGATTCAGCAAACGCAGGACGCAGTCAGCATGCTTTGAGTATATCGACACAGTAGTTGGCATGCGGCTTGACTAACTGTCATACTGAGATTCATGGAAACTCGTTGGGAGACTCTGGCGTTATCACCACGAAAGTTTAATAAAACTAAATATCGTAAATAATAATTAAGACATAAATTTTTGGCGAAGTTTAATCTAAATGATCGCATAACGGCCATTGATTCTACGCGTACCACAGTTTGTTGGAGGCCCCTTTGGATCTTGAGACCCTAGGCTTAAGCCTATATAGCCTATAGGTAAATCCGGCCCTGATTCGATGATTGTAAATTTTTACTTCTTGACACGTATTTCAACAATGACGGCATAAGGGAAGTTTAAGGTTTGATCAAGTGCATATCAAACACAGTCAACCACAAGACCTTTCGCCTAATTCATACTTAACAGTCGACACGATTCACCAAACGCAGGACGCAGTCAACGTTCTTTGAATATGTGGATACTGCAGTTGGCATGCGGCTTGACAAACGGTCATAATGATTCATGAAAACTCGTTGGAAGACCCTGGCGGTATCAACACAACATCTGATAAGATGAATAAAAACAAGAAACATAAATTGTTTGCAAATATTTCTTGAACTGATCATATACAGTACAGGCAAATGACTCTATGCGTACCACAGTTTGCTAAAAGCCCTCTTGGAACCTATACGTGTGGCCAGGGCCGGCCCTAGCAGATGCGGGTCCCAATGCAAGACCTGAGCGCGGGGCCCAATGCAAGACCTAGGCGCGGGGCCCCTCTTAGCAGTGATTTTATGACGTCATCGTGTTCAGTCAATCGTGGTAGAGCGAAGATATGCAGTACAGCACTAAAACGAGAATTGAGCACGTTTGCTAACGTTCGAGAGGAAATTGGCTGGTTTGACAAGATTGTTCGTTGTTAGCAATGAAATTTATATGGCGTTTCTACTGATTTCTCAAGCGCAAGGTGTATCTGGCAAAAACGAATAATCTACCCAAACACCATGGGGCGGGGCCCAATGCAGCTGCATCGGCTTAAGGCCGGCCCGCAGCTTGCAGTAAATACTGTATAACTGCCATCGTCAGCATTATTCCCAAGCAATTCGAAGAATGTCAGGAGGACATCAGGACGCCATAATTTTAAGTTACACCACTTGAAACCAGCATTTTGCAATTTAGGCTCTTCTCGTATAATTGCTTGCCGTCTACATCTGAACTGTGCACACCTCCTAAATTGTCACACGTAGATTTTAGTTTCTCACAGTCAGGACCTTTTCAGAAGGCCTTGGACATCGAACAGAAAGCTAAATTTGGACAGAAAAAGCTAGCTCTAAACAAGACTAACAAATCTCTTGCAAGAGTTAACATTTTTGCTCAACTAGTTCTACAACGATACTACTGCAACTGGTAATTTTTCGAGGACTAACTAATGTTCTCTACCGTAGCATTGTATTCAGCCTATATATCGGACACTAGTGGGAATTGAAGAAGTTTCATAAAGTCGGAGTGGGCCGCAGTAGTTGAAGTAATTTGTAAATCTGTACGACCTCAACAGCAGTTCTTTGTGTAACAGTCAGATTCTCACAGCCACGGACTTAAACTCGTCTCAGCAAGATTCTGACTAATATCTTCTTGCCTGAAATGCAGCAGTATGGACTGAGTTATCCTTTCTTATAGCGTGAGACAGGGTTGCCGATCTGTCTTCACCAAAAAAGTCAGACATTGTCCCAAAAAAGCCAGATAGCAGTTTTAAGGCATATTCTCAGAAAACATGCATAGCCAAACACAAAATAGGCATTAAAACTCGTCAGAAACATCATCGATATAATACAATTCCAATCTTTAGAAGCATTTTCTTACCCCGTAATTACACTGTCATGCATTTGTTTCTTACCAATAACATCGATCATTTTTACGGCAATAGTAAAATCTTGCAAAACTCTGTGCTTGTGCACCCTGCACGGTCATAGACTCTCGTCAGAAGAGATTTGTAATGAATATGCAGCTCAGACAATGTTCTGCCAGAGACACGCCTTTCTGGCTCAAAAAAAGCCAGAAAAAGCCATATTTTTTCAGGCTTTTTTTGATTTCTAAAAAAAGCCAATGATGTTTAAAAAAGCCGAAATTTCAAAATCTGGCTTCAAAAAAGCTTAATTGGCAACTCTGGCGTGAGAAGGACGAGGTCTCATAGATATGGCAAGCGAGCGTTCTTGTTCTGTCACAATGTCTTACCCTCGTGTTTTGGCATGTCACAATACCACAGTTTTGTCATAATGCTTAGTGGTGTTGGCATAACACGCCCCACTTAATTCTTTAGGTAAGGGCGCGGTGTTGATGCAGCTTTGCAGTTTATGAATGCATGGGGCAGGGGCGTAATGACGGGGGGAAAGTGAGCACAATTCCCCTGGCGCCGAACCAATATGGGGGCGCCGAATCACTGCATGGGGCGCCGAAAAGGCCCAACAATGCCACAAGTACTTTCTTCAATATACTACATTTGCTTCCGAAATACCTCAGGTTCGAACATCGGGGCGCCAAACTTGCTTACTGTCCCGGGCGCCATCTAACCTTGTTACGTCCCTGGCATGGGGCGCAAAATAAAGGTTCAAGAAACTATACGCAAAGATTTTAATTTTTGCCAAGCAATTTTTGCGCCCCCCGTCAAAGTGACGCCCATGGCACGTGCCATGCCTGCCATACCCTAGATACCCCATTGGCATAATCAAGTTCAAAAATAGTTATACGAAGTCCTGTTGTAAATGAAATGACAAGCTTAAATTTGCGTACAAATCCATACTAACAAGGGCTCCTCAAAAGACTGAATTAAGTATTCAGGTATATTCTCACAACCACTATGCATTCGGCAACTTTGGCAAATTTTACAGTTTTACAGTATTTCACCATTGTGACCTCTACCATGGTATTTTTAAAGGTTATGGTTAGGGGATGGCGTAGAGCTAATTTTGTGTTAAAGTTTTGAATACTATTCAGGTTGTTAGTTTTCCCGGCAAGTTTGGCGGGAAATCTCTGGCGAGCTATGTGTAGGATTTGTAAAAATTTACCAGTGTTCATTGACTAAAAAATGCAACATCAAATAAAGACTATTATATGGCAATTTGGAATAGACTTAATCAAACAGGCAAATTGAGTTTGACACAGATTAATGGAGTACGAAACAGGTCAATGTTTGAACACAGCAAAACTCTTGGGATTTCATATGCACTATTTATGCTACTGAAGCAGGGGCCTTTTTTTGACAGTCGTCCACACTGTATTATGACAAGCTTCATTCTCTTAACAGTGAAAAAAATATCATTTGATATAAACTTGTGCTCTTACTTGATAGAGTCTTTTTAGAACCTTTTGAAACAAATTTTAACCTACAGTTTTTTTAAGGTATTGAAGTTGTTTTGAAGCTTTTCCTTATTTCCACATTAAACATGCTGGTAGGCAGGGCCGCAACCAACTGGTATTTTCGTGGGGGCAAAATGATGTAACTTGTTGCTGCACCTAACAAATACATATGTTTGTGAAAATTTCGGGGGGCAATTGCCCGATTGCCCTCCGTCTGGTTGCGGGCCTGCTCGTAGGTGTTATTTGAAAGCAGAGTACTTACACATTAGAGAGGTGGTTTGGGGCCCCTTTGAAGGCAGAGTACTTACACATGGCAATTTCTGTTGGGGCCCCTTCAAAAGCAGAGTACTTACGCATTACAATGGCTGTTGAGGGCCGCTTTGATATCAGAGTGCTTACACACTGCAGTTGCTCTCGGGGACCCTTTTGAAAGCAAGAGTACCTGCACATTACCGTTGCAGTTGGGGGCCATTTGAAATTAGAGTACTGACATATTATCTGCTTCGGAGTATATCATATGAGTGGATAATAAGTTTTTAACAAAAAATGAGAAAAATTTACCGGCGAAACACCTCTAGGGGGGCCTGAGGCAAGTGCCTCACTCGCCTCCCGTTAAACGTATCACTGCATATGACTGATACATGTGTTTTTGGCAGGGTCGCAACCAACTGATATTCTCGGGGAGGAAAAATTACTGCAACTTGTTGCTGTACTTAACAACTAAGCATGTTTTGAAAATTTCGGGATGGGGGGGGGGCGATTTCCCGATTGCCCCCCTGTTTACGGTCTTGGTTGGTCCCAGCATCAGTAGTGGAACAAATACACAGGGTCTGGTAATGGTTTGTTGTTTCATATGACTCAGCCAACAAGCAGAAGCACCACAAAAAGCCATCGCACTGAGTAAACCAACTATGAGCGAACATTAGAGCAAATGAAAACACAAGGGCACAATAGCTGATCAGTGTAAACCAAGAGGGGCGCTGTGTCACATAGGTTGGTGAAGGACCATGGCGGTCATCTAGTCAACCAACCCAGTTTATCACTTTTTGAAAAGTGTTGAAAAACATTAGTTGGAGATCAAATAAGCATAATAAGAAAAACGAACAAGCACAAAACATGGTGAAGAAAATGTACAGGTGAAAGCGCATGCCTATGTACACAGATGAGTGGATCGAATTTAAATGAAGGAATTTGGTGTGGTTAAGAATATCCTTACACAAAATAAAAAAAGCAACAAAAAGTAATTAATGAGGTACAAATGACATACAAAGCAATACAGAAAAAAGTAAAAACTAAGGAGTGTACTTATATGCCGAAAAGAATGGGATGTGCACAGGGCAGAAAAAATTCGAAAAAGTAAATATACACAAAAGTAAACAGAATTACAAAATACTAGAATTCAGAGTATTTTGTTCAGGATAAGTGAAATGCTGCTAATGTTCATAATTGTGTATCTTTTTCATGTAGGAGATGTTTCTTATGTTTCCATTTAAAGGTAAAAGTGGTTGAAAGCTTAATATCGTCTGGTATTGAAGACCATACTTTTGGGCCAACAAATGTAAGGGAACATTTTCCTGAGGAAGAGTTAACTCTTGGTAAAAACAAGTTGTTAGAGGTTGCTAGTCTTGCGGAGTGAGAATGAATTGAGCTGATTGGAATAAAATATTCATCAAAATGATTTGGAAGCAGTTTGTTGCAATAACAGTGCCTATCGAATTTTTAGCATATCTAGTCAGTTTGTGATTTGAGAGGCGGCATCCCAAACAAAATAGTGTTGCTCGCCAAAAATAAAAAATTTGGGCTGTTTACGGCACTGGTATCATCCCCATCAATGTAGTGTTCGCACACATCAAGTTACCACTTACGTCAAGACATTTGATGCCTTGATTACAATCTGCAATCAAGCAACAATTTGTATGCCTTTGTTCAACCATGTGCATCTTCATTCAGCGTTTTTATCTGCTAACTTCAGTTGTCTGACGCTTTCTACAAATCTCCATTTCCCCCACTAAGCGGAAATGGGCACCGCAGACCTCTCGTGACACTCATGAAAGGAGTACAGAAACCGAGTATAAACGAAACTGAACTTAATATCACGCTTCTGTATGATGATGACCGCGTGCAGTAGTTGCTGGTGCTTTGTTTCAGTGTTTGTTCCTCTTTAGTATTGCCTGCGTGTAACACCTAACACCTACTCTGTGGTGTGTTGCGACTAAGCATTTTTGCATTATATTTTCTTGATTAAACCCTGTGATATTGAACATGTGTCTGAACCAAACACGTAATAAATTTAAAAAAAAATCTTCATCCAAGTGATACACCAAAACTAGAAAACAAACACTGAAACGAGCCTGTTAAAAAGTAAGCAGTGGAGTGATTTTGGTGCAAAGGAGAGGATCGGCTTTTCTTTCTCTCAGATAAAGGGTTGACTGCACAAACACGTAAGGAGCTATCAAAGTAAAGGTCTGCCTATTTTTTTCTATACAGTTTGGGTGGCCTCTACTTTCTGCTCTAACAGCAATTTCAGCTAACTCGAACATCACTCATGGATTTTACCACACAAATCTTGTTCATATGAGTGTCACCTGGTTATTGTCTGGTGATTGCGATTTTTTGAAACATAGCCGCACTCTGCAGAGCATTTTTAGCAAAATTAACTCAATTTGGTCCAAATCAAATTATTCGCAATCTATCCCACTCAGGCCCCACTCACGGTTCTGGTGGCTGTGTAAGCAATTAAGACACCTCGAACCCACTAAATTCTCAGGGCCTTTGAGTGGAGTGATAACATTCTATACACTCACCGGACATCTGAAAGACGCCGGACATGTGAAAGAATATTACAATTTAGCCTCTGGTGCACACTTAGCAGATGATTCAATGGCTTGATTGGATCATTAAGTTTTAAGCAAGACTTTCCGATGGAAAGTTTGCGGCTGCCAGCCAACCAACAAACAAAACCATGGTAAACAGGGTTGGAATGCACAATAACCAACCTCGTTGTGACCAACTGTAACAGAACAGGTTTTGGAAATGCGCTCTATGAGGTTTGTACATTCCCCATACATAAGCGTACTGCGTTCTGTTACAGGTACCACTTGGCTGTTCGACAGCAGCGCAAACGCGTGCCGTAAAAGGGAGAAAAATGAAACCGCCTGTGGAGAGTGAGCACTGGAGCAAGAGCGCAAGCAAAAAACCTAAATACGAAACGAATGACGTAATGTTTAGCCAGGAGTGTGTGGCATTGCCTGATATACTTTTTAAAAGAAACAAGCGCGTTCTGGAGGAAGTGAGCGACGCGTAACGAGTAACAATGACGGAACACAGCGATTTTGTGATCAGTTGAAAGAAACATCGAGCGCACGACGATGTGTGTGTGATAGAGAAAAGAGTCGACGTCATTGCCTCGCCGAGTGGAACCTGTAGAAGCTACGGTTTCTTGCAGGCCGCAGGCGTTGTAAACGTGCTATTTACCACAATGTTTCTTGCTATATCGGCGTACTATCTCATAGAATAACTGGCCTATTGTGTTTACGGGTTTTTAATCCAACGGTTTTGGCTCTGTTCTAGGTATCGAGTAGTAACGGCATTTCTGCATAACTTCTGTAAAAAAGTGCATGCCGCAGTTGCGTTGTCAGCTTCAGACCCTGTTGTATTTCAAGCTTTTCGTACGGAATTAACTTAGCAGTGCTGCTATTGTGGGACCAGACTGGATAGAGGCCAGGTCAAAGTTTTTGCTAAACACGCACAAAAATGTACATGTGATTGCCTGTAAGATTTATGGCCTAGGCCTAGCTACTAAGCTAGTGTAGGAGCAGTAGCTAGGCCTAGTTTTTGTACAACGACTAGAACAATTGAGTATTGCGTTACAAGCAGTCAGTTCACTTCTAGAAAAGGCGCAGTATAACGAATAACCAAGTACGTACATTTGTCATTCATTTTTATTTGGATTAAACATAGTGCGAGTTTGATTCAATGCAGAGGCATGATTATCGTGTAGATAAACTGCACTTGCACTACAGTATTACGTGCGGTCTCGCAGTACAACCTAATCACAGGGTATGGTGCTGCTGCTACTCAAAAGATTGAGCTACCGCTGCGAGTTTTACGCAACTGTGAGCTCACGCTCGCTATGGTCAAGAACAATCCAAATGAAGAATTGTTTTGACTCGATTTTTAGGTAAAGATTCGAACCTATCGAGGAAAATCTTTTATATGGCGTCGTTTTATTATAATGTAGCCTAATCATTTTTTTTCTTGTTATTAGCCAGGTTTCGCTTAATGAAAAACAGAGGAGGGTCTACTGCAAAAGCAAGCTAAACGGCGTAACCCAACTTGTTTCTATGTGCTACTTTGGATTATCTGTGAAGAGCAATATTGGGTGGATATGAAAAACGGCAAAGCAGAATAAGTTTCAGCTAAAGACGATTTACCGCATCCTCTGCACACAGCTGTGGAAAAAGTTCGGAATGCCGGTCGCTAGAAATCTCTCCCTACCATCTGCGATAGAAGCTCGAAAATTCAAGAAAAGACCTGGTAAGATCATCGGTGATTTCAGCTTTGCGGAGAAACAGGTCCATGAAGTGTGAAGTGGTTTGCATGTTAAATATGCGCATATCAAGACCACGCACCCCAATAGACGTAGGCCTCTTTTTCAAATTTTTTTAAATGTGTAACATTTCATTTACAAGAAATGGCCGTCGTGCTTGGAATATTTTTGATAGGGTTGTTCAAAACTACTTCACCCTTCTCTCCTCCTGGTGTGACCTTATACAGTAGTTAACAATTTGAAATACCAAGTTTGAAAAGCAAACTCAATCTTTGTGTTAATGAACAGTAGAAGTGATGCTGATAAATTCACGTCATTTTTCCGCATGGTAACGTTGTAGACATGCTGCCGAAAAGACGCTCCGGGTAAATAGAGTTGGAAGTTTGTCTTCTCGCTGTTATAACACCATCATTATTGGAGTGAACTCCTTGTACGAGTGATTATTAATTACGTGTCAAATTGCATAATTGTTCTCGACGAAGACTGGCACGTGGTGTGATGCAAGAAGAGATACTAGCAATTCACAGAAAATATATAGCCGTGAACGTACTTGGCACACAGCAGGTTTGGTTTCCTCGTGAAATTGCTGTATTTTCATCAGTGCACAGTTCCTTGGCTTACGGGTTAACGCTGATAGCTGGTATTTAGCATTTTTGGCCCACAGTAAAATGATTTGTGCTTTGCACCACCATTACCACCAAGTCAGCTCTCCGTCATCGGCGCGTGGTATTAACTTGGGTGTTCCGTGGCTTGCACTGCTGATTGAGTAAAGCGGTTAAGAGACAACGTAACAGTATCCATTTTTGAAATCACATTCTTGTGTATCCTGGGCTACTATTGTAGCTAAAGGCGATTTACGTCAACCCGTATTTTTCTTAAATCCAAGAACAAACTGGAGGTGATTTGGACCGTAGGTTGAATGCCCCATGTTTTACCAGGTTATTAAAATGAAATACAACTAACCCAAAAATTGCGTTTGAAATTGTTTTATTTTGCGGACAAAATCTTCCATTTCATGTAACATTAGGTAAAAAATGTTGTGCATAAGACTGAAATTTAACGAAGTTTCCACAAACTTTAACGCAATCTGTAAACAGCGACCAACTGGGAGCACTTTCTGGAGGAGTGAAGAATTGGCGATACGATTTTATTAAGGAAATTGTGTATGTATTCTGTTCCTGCAAAACTCTTCTGTAATTATGTGACAGTAATAGCATTCATGCGTAAGCCAATGGCGTCAAATGTATGTTGGCATGGCCGCTTGCAGTACGATGCATTTTCATGCTAAAAAGCAATCCTTAAAGCAAGTCTGATGTGTCAGATCGTGTGCAAGATCCTTTGACCACCTGTGCGTTGTCACCTTCCAGCAATTGCACTCTTACAGGTCGTATTGGTCGGTGAAACTAGCTTCGAGACGTTTTGCAGTGAAGCTGGTGTTTTGAGGTGGTGGACAAATCAAACAGTGTATCGATCGACCGATAGAGTTTTCTCACATGAGTGAGTGTTTGGATGCAAGTCCCATCGCACATCCAGGAGAATTTAGAATTTTTGTGGCGGTGATTCGATAGGTTCAGTTTCAAATCCCATATCAAAACTTGCGTGATGGCAATCAACGCTTTAGAAAATTTTCTGCACAAATTTAAAGTTGTGGAAAGTTATTTCTTTTTGCACACATTAAGCCATTTGCAGCTGATTGTCTCAACACACCCGTGCATTTAGAAGAAAGTGTATGTATATGCATTATTATGCATTGCTATTAGTCTTCAAGGTTTTGTAATGGAAACTACTCGTTTAACTTTGGTTGTTTTGATATTTGATGATTCTGCCAAACGAAATTGTTTGAAACTTTTGACCGGGATTAACTTTGAATTTAAGCTGACAGTGTTCAGTCGAAATTAGTGGCAAACCGTAAACCCCAAAGGAAAAATGTTAACTATAATCTGACGTCAAGGCCAATCCATCGATTGGTGGTGACTTGCGTAATCCATCGATCTCACCGGGACCTTACGTCACTTTGAGCTTGCCTTTTGTCGTCAGACAGTTGCATCTTGCGTGTGCACTGGACTAATACCTAGACCATGTTTTTTGGCATCTAAATACACTTGCTCATGTGGGGCGGTGAATGGATCTTGAAAGTATGAAACAATGGTACGAGCATTGCCCATTAATTACTTTTCGTATACCTCCATGTTGGTGAGTAATGCCATGATTATTGCATGTCTTATTTCAGAACCCAGCAGTTTTTGAAAATTAGTTTGCAGACCTGTTTTTTTTGCTGAGAAATTTCGGTCATTTGTCCCATAAATAGTTTTAAAACTCGCCGTAACAATATTCACCAGCCTATATTTTCCGACGTTATGACTGAATTGACTTAATGTTTTCTGTCATTTACATAAAATTCGGTCTATAACTGAAAAAAATAGGTTTGCATCACTCAGACAGTATTGTTAAAAATCGGAAAAATACAACGATATGCGCGATTGATGTATGTAACTTAATAGTCCAAAGCGTTACTGAACCTTACTGTCCGAAAAATCGTGCTTCCAACACAAAATGGATCCGAGAAACAGGCTTGTTAAGTGAAATGCGTGGTAAAAAAGCATTGCTAGAAATGTTGTGCAATGAATGTTCCAATCATTGTTTGTGAAGTATTTCGTCGAATTAGCAAAAACTTCGAATACTTCATGTGGTCTCTAGTAGCTTTTTGTGAATTTTTCATATCAACAGCAGTGAATGCCAGTTTTGTTCTTGTTCATCAATTTGTTATCTTCGTGCTCTGTACGCTTTGCTCTAGTTCGCTGTGACTCGTGATGAACAGTTAATCTGTCGGCAGACCCCTGACCGCTTTGACAAAGTGAGTATTGTTTCAAGCTGCGAACCCTTGTAAGTGGTTGGTGATTAACCTTGGCGTGTATTGTTTGAAATTCAGAGCGCAACGCCCAACTCGCATCAGGAGCATGGCCAGAGAAAAAGAAAGGCCGTTCGACTACCAAGCATAGATCAGTGACTAGTCAGCGTGGCCTTGGGCAAGTCTGAAGTTGAATCATGATAGCGAAGCTTCGACGCTTTGCACGCGATCGAGACGTCTAACTGATGACGTAATCCCAAAGAACAGTTGTTCAGCTTCGTTCATTGCCAAAGCGACCAAGTCAACTGATGGGTAGAACACAGTGTTGTTGTGGCACTGGTTGTTTGGTTGGGAATATTTACCAAAAATTGTCACGCTGATGAGTCCAAGTTGGCCGTTATGCCTTGGTCGTACTTCAAAAAACGCCTTGACGACCAGGAATAACTGTCGTGCGCCCAAGGCTTTTTACAGTCGTCATTTTGCGGCGAACAAGCGAGACGGGAATATCGTGATCAGCCGTTACGTCGCTGGTATCGTAATTGCCGGTGTGAGTCCTGTTTTTGGCCATATATAGCTGCTTCGTCTGTATTTTCTCGGCGAAATTTTGTGTTCTGATCGCGATTGTTTGATATTGTTACTGAGCGTTGTGTGCATCAGTGCAGGTGTGACTGTCAGACCTGTACTTCCGCGAATCCTCACTATAGTACATACGCTGCTGTGTCATACTACATCCCTTACCCCGCTGCCCGGTCTTCAGTTTTTTTGTCCAGGTAGTGATGAGTTGTCGGTAGTCACAACTGATGACCAATTTGGCTGTTATCGCACGTTATGTTGACTTTGCTTGTCCTGGTATCTGCTTAGTTCGTGAGTAATTGCGTAAAGCAACCGCTGTTTGACATCTTATGGCACCTCGCTAATTTTAGCGCTTTATCGCCATCGAGAAGTGTCGCTGTGACGTCGTTGCAGGCTTGTCGTTGCGGTAATTTGGATTCAATGTAAGGGGGTACATCACACTTCTAAGGTAATTGCTTCCATCGTGTTTGATGGGACGGGTGCTCTACTGCTCTGGCCGATCGTGACAGATTGGAGAAGCGTGGTATGTCGCTATGCTGGACTTCTTTTTTACATACCTGGGTTGTTTTTCTCAGTACTAAACGCGATATTTTCTGCTGTGAAAAGAGAAATGGTTGATTGGCCATCAAGATTGTCTTTCTCGTTTCCTTAGACTTGATAGATACCGGCATACCACTGACAAATACTTTCAAAGACCAACCCATTCCGGGTTGAATTCCGTCTTATTGGTATTCGGTAAGCCAAATGCGTGCAAAATCGTTAGCACGAATGCCCTAAAATTCTTCTGATTTTAAAGAATTAATGTCGGTTTCTTCAGAGTCTGATATCTTAATACTTAATGGTTTGGAATGCAGGCTGGGGTTCATGAGCATGCACTTATGTCTTTGTAATGTGGAAGCATCTAACACAAACACGTGCTCAACGTCTCTGCTTCTCTATCCCTGTTATGTATTTGAATGTCATAAAAACAGTTAAGATAATATCGTAAAACAAAACATCTAAGCAAGTGAAGTTTCTGTATACATGCAAGTAATTCACTTTTCTAGGGTGAATTTCTTCGCAGTTGCCGACTCCGTTTGAACGAATCAGTTTTGATTAATAGTTGTCGTTTCGTCAACATGATGTTGCGTTTTATTTGGTTTCATTCTGGAATTACATCCACGTGTGGGCGTATGGCACCATCTATGTAAATGAAATTCAGTGAGTAAAAATATTAACGTCCCCTTTGCCGTCGAGCACAATGCCATCGATGTTGAAATTGCGTGCCAGCCATGCTTAGTCACACTCGCTTCGGCGTGTATTTTTAACTCCAGTATTCCCGCACCACTGCGTTTCAATACCAGCGCAAGCAGTCCCTTCTTCCACCAAATGGTCTTTCAGGCACTGCGTCATAAATGAAACTTCGTGAGATTGGATGGTGTGCCAGCCCTAGTCTGAGTGGTGCGTGTACTGCATGGAGTCTGGAATACGAAACAATGAATGCATTGCTTTAAAGTTCTTTTAGCATCATGGGCAGGACGATACCTTTGAAAAACTTGGCACGTACTGTGATATTATTATTTGTGTTAACGAACACCAGTTGAAAGTGTACGTACGCCCTCAATTCGTTCCACCAACAGTGGCATGTCCACCGCTGTAGGAACACCTAAAGATCTTTCCGTCGTTCGGAAACTGCAGCTTTGTTTGGTTTTGGGGAATTTTAGTGTGTGGTTGTTCTATAATTGCATCTTGAGTGTTCTCTTGGCAACAGCGTTTGAATAGGTAAGTCCGCATGGCGCAGTACCTTGATACATCCATTTGCGACATGGCGGTGCTGACCTTGCCAAATGCTAGCGACCTTTGTGAACCATTAACTTGCAACGCGACGTAATTTGCTTTGCCTGTCACTAGGCATTACTTTTTTAACAGTCTCATCAAAACCGCGCATTAAATTTTAAAACGCAATAAATTTTGCAGTTGGAAGTATACCGTAGATACTTCATCGTGATGTCAGTTAGAAGTGTTTGTTGATATTAGAAATTTTTGGAATGGAAATGCTTTCTAGCGCTTTTTGTAAGGATGTAGGTAGTATTATACATTGCCGCAGCGTTTCTATCCAATTGTTTGGTTTGCTTGTCGGTCTGGTGTGGTCTGGTGTAGTCTTCGTTCGTGGGCAGCTCACGCGCGTTGCAGAAAACTTCTCAGATTCCCGCGGTAGGCAGCAGGCGCATGGCACCTCGCTCAGCACAGCTCTTTTATGCCGTGCATTCGCCTTTCCTGTATTTTTCCACTCGCCCAAACGATGCCTCGTGCAAGATCGCTGCTGTTTCATGTCCCAATCAACGATGCTGCGATCGCACGAAGCAGCAAACTACTAATGGATGCAGCGGACGTAGCGCGGCGAAAAGTTTGATCCATGTGTTGGTGTTTCTCTTCAAAATGAATGGCTACCTCGGCTCAATTATGTGCCTTTGCTGCTTGCGAAAGAAACATTTCCTTTAAATCATTTCGGGTAAAATTAGATTACTAGTCGGCGACCTGAGCGGTTGCAAGGTTGTGTGCACGTCCACGGATTGGTTTTGCTGCACGGTTTTGTGTCATGAATTGTTCAATACGAATTATAACAGCAATTGTTTCCTAAATTAGTCTTGCAATATGCTGATTTTAGGCGCTTGTGCGGTGAAATATCAGCTTTTGAGCAGAGAGCCGTTGGGTACTTGCTGCGTGTCTCACGTGTTATAGTCGATGACACATCGTAATGCAGCGCGCGTGACCCAGCTTTTGAAAGCGCTATTGATGTGCAAGCAGGTGGCAATTTTGCGAATCCGAGGGAGGCGAGCGAGAACGGGAGTGTTTTGGGTTCGCTAAACTTCTTCGCTGACCAAAAATGGTGGTGTCTCGCTCGAGTTGGTATGCGAAAAATTGCACGTCGCCTCTTCTGTCGTCTAAGCGCATAAACAAGGATTGCCTGTAATGGAGAATGTTTTTCCTGCTATCGTTTTGTTACTACATTTGGGGCACATTATGGTGTATAGCATTTGCGTTCCTTCGACTTCATCGTTTGCAATTCGCTACTTAGTGTATCGCAACCTTGGTTGCGGCCCGCCCAACTTCGATCCGTATGAATCTAGAAAACAAAGTGTTTTATCGTGCAGTGATGCTTAATTACAAACTACATTCTTAGCATTTAGTGGGCGGGTGGGCTTAAGAAATGAGTACGGAAGATTTCAAGTTTGTTTGAAATTCTGTTTCTGTTCAAACTGTCCGGAGACTGACGGTTCCAGCACATAAATTATTTACGTGACGTCGTCACACGCAGCTGGCACGGAGACAGTGGCGTAGGCTGTTAACTGAAGAAAAGCTCGATGTGTTCTCAAAGCTAATTTAGCAAAGGCGAAAAATGAGCTGTAGCCCTTGTGTAGCCTCAGCAACTTGCTTTTTAAAACGTTTTCTCTCGCATTTCAATTGTGGATTTGCATAATGCCATGACGCACATCGGTCGGAGATGCGAGTCAATGGTTCACTGCATACTGTCAGCAGAGATTCTCTGTTTGATGCATAACTTGGCGTGTGTCAGCTGCTCGTTTGTCAGGACGTATTTGGTAGTAAACCCCCAAAGGAGCTTTTATCTGTGGACAGTTTTTTGCCCCCCCCCCAAAGTTGCTTTAGAGACCAAATGCGCTTTAGTCCAGCGTCATTTCCAGCTTGTTCGAGATTGTTGACATTTGTTTGATCTTACCTGTTATGTCGAAAGTTAATACGAGCTCGAAAAGAGAACTGGTCAAGTGTAATAACTGCTGTACATTCCGGGAAGTCTCGTGTAAATAGACCGGCGGTCTAACTTTTTTGTGGACAGTGACATTTACGACATCTGGCAAGTTTTTCAGTGCAGAAATGATCCTGCGCTGCTAATACTCGGGAAGTTTGCTCGCTGCGTCAAGCTCACTGATCGCTTGTTTTGTTTGCAGACGAACTGCACGAACTCAAGCACTGCCACTCAATGCCGAACAAGGATAACGTTGATAGTGGCAACGTCACCGTCACCGACTCGTGTGCGAAAAACAATGGCGATCTCAAAAACGTGGCTGAACCCATGCAGTTCCTGTCGTCAGAAAAAGAATCGACCGCCAGTAAGGAAAACCATTCCTCGGCACCGCGCGGAACGCTGTCCCAACCCTGCTTGTCCGAATCGGCCAGTGTCGGAGCCACAAGCATCTTTCCGCATTTGTTTCTTGGCTCTCAAAACGATGTGTCAGATGAGGTAAAAATCGAATTTGTTATTGTGGCCTGCTACAGACGTTACATGCTTCTTCCTTACAGACGCTACATGCTTCTTCCTTCTTCATGGCTTATCCAAATATTTAACTGTTCCGAATTTTTAACCAACTGGCTTACGTGAATCTAGTTTTAGACGAATCTGGCCGACTTGGTGTGGTTTATGACCGCTCCTAATTTTTTTAAAGGCGTGAGGACGAAGAATCGGACAATCACGAAGTTTGGAAAATAATTTAACCGAAAGCAGAAATGGCTGTTCTCAATTTTCCTTTCTCTGCTGCTGAATATAAGACAGCTTTACTGAGTAGTCAATGCGACCTCGTAAAATGGCGGAATGCAGCAGTCCATACATTCGCACCTAGACACCATTCGCTACCCTTCAAAGCCTTAACGCGAGTTGTTCTGTCTTGGGGTCAGAAAACGAGTTCGTTTGCTCTTTGCGCGAAATCGTTGACACCGTGGCTTTTATTTTTTATGTGCAGTCAATGATGAAAGAGAACGGCATAACAAACGTTCTGAACGTCAGCTGCAAGTGTGCCAAACCGCCACATGTCGATGAGAGGCGCTTCCGTCGCATCCCCGTTCGCGACAATTACCAAGAAAAAATCACTCCGCATTTGGATGAAGCTGTCAGCTTCATTGGTAAATTTGAGATACTAACCGTTATGTGCTTATCAGAAATCGTGCTTACTTTTTCGGAAATGGTCAGCAACTTTGCATTATGGTAAACCTATTTTGGCATGGGTTTGCAGTTGCGTAAAAACGCTTTTGACGTGAATAATTTTGTCTCTCTTCTGGTTGTGGGTTGCCACAATCACCTTACCTTCGACACCTTACGGCTGCCTTCAACGTGTCATTCTTGTCACATATTTGCGGAAAGTAAAACAATGGCATATAGAATACCCTATTATTGACTACTTTCCTCAATGGTCGTTGTGTAATAACGACCTTGATTTCTCCTCCATTGTGTTCAGTACAGCAAGTTTTTCTGTTTTCAGAACGAGCCTATTTTACGTGCATTAAAACTCAAATCGGATTTTTTATCACCCCGAGCAACCCAAAAATTAAAGTGCCGCCTGTTTCTTCAAAGCTTAACCTAGAATAATTATATTTGTGGGTTAGGTTTACGATTGGTACGCTCGCATGAAAATCCTGGATTTGCCTTGAGTTCGATCAGTTGCGGTTTTGAAGACAATGTTTTAAAGATTAAAACATCGTAGCCTGCTACCTGATGTACCGAAACAGATACGACTACCATCTCTTTCCAGAAAAGCGATGTTGATTTCACTGTTTAATGGTGCTGGTGCTTCAATTAATGTTTCAAGTGGATGCGTTTTGAGTTCTAGTTGTTAACGGGCTTGCATACGTGAAATTAGAAAAGTGTTATTGGTTGTTGCGAATGCGCTTGTTTATCGCAACTTTTTACCATAAGCTCTTCCTGTGACGTATGATTTTATTTGCGACGCAGAATCGGCGCGCATGAAGAATGAGCGTGTTTTGGTCCATTGTCTGGCTGGCGTTTCAAGGTCTGCAACTGTCGCAATCGCTTACGTCATGTACTACCTTGGATTGACTTTCGACGAAGCTTACAGGTGAGGCAACATGACTTGATGGCAGTTGTGAACAGTTCAGGTATAAGTAATTTAAAGTTGGTAGGTTGCAATCGAGGTGTAGAGCAAATCGGTTTGCACGCCAAAAGCTTGCGTGCTGTAAAGAAAAAATCATTAAGAGGAAATGTGAAACAAAAATAAGCGAAAGTTTAAGAAAAACAAGCCTAGAGCGATTTTCTTCTGAGTCCGCGGCTACTCCCTGGATGCTTCTCAAAATGTGTCAAACTGAGCACGAGCGCCTGAAAGGCACCAACTGATATGGTTAAGTCATGTCTTTCCGTGACAATTCGCGTTGTGGTAATTACATCACGTTCTAAGTCGGAATTGGCTTACCCATGATGATGCAGATGCTTGTTCGCTATTTCTGTGCGCTCGCTTTGTGTTTGTCACGTTGCGTAGGATAGCTGAGCAAATCGATTAGCTCCAGTTTTGACCAAGGACGGGTTTTCAATCATTCAGGTTAAATACGGTCGTTACGTTGTGTGTCGAACATCCCAGTGCTGAGATCATGTCTGCCATGGGTACATCTCACAAACACATCTTTTGCCAACATAATATACGGTGTCGGTGATAGCTTGTGGAAATTTGAGCTTAGTAACTCACCTCTGCTTCATAGTTTCGACGCTTCTGACAAAATTGTTAAAATATCAGTCTTATCCAAAACTTTTCAGCGAAGGCTGTAATAAGTTGTTCGTATTTGTCTGCATTACTATGTTCGAAATCGTGCGGTATGATGCTCCCCGAGATGAACTACAGAAGTGTCAACGGAGTATCGAATAGCGGCAGCGCTGGAGATCGTATTTCTTTGTCACGTATTGTTGCGTCACTGTCGAAATTCGCATCTGGCCAAGCAGCGGTGACCGCGCAACAAAGACTAGAGAGCCAATTCGACTATACCATTTTGTTGTCATACTGCACCTATTCACTATCGTCTTTGTCCACACATAACCTTAGCGTGATTTGTTTCTCAGTCCAAACACAGCGGTAAGCGGGGCCGTATTGGATTGAAGCTCCTATGCAATGAGTAACATCTACCACTATTGTCGTCAGAGCTTAATTGTCCCGCGGGCCGCTTGTCGAAAATCGCGATGGACGCGGTATGCGAGGAACGCTCCAGCCTATTTACGGCACCTCTCGATTACGTAATGCATTGACGTGCTTCAGCCTATCGAGCGGTCGCTCTAAATTTCCACGTTCGAAATTTTTTCTCATTGCTTACTGAGGTTAAACGCACACCTATTGCGACTGAATCGCGAGTCCACGAAAATTAACATGTGCGGTTGGGACTGTCCTGTTTGGAGAACACAAAGCTCTTTGTTGCCATGAGATTACGTTTGATTTAGGTGTTTGCTGTTGGCGATGTTGTCACTTGGGCGTGTTCGCGCTTGAGCATACAGCTGCGTGCAGTTTTCTTCACGCAGTTTTCATAAGTGTCCCTATTTGCATTGCCGTTGCTCTGTGAACCATGGCGATTGTACCAAGAGGCCTGTTTCGAAAATACTTCTTTCCTAATTATTGCCTGCGAGCTGCGACACCCGGCATCATGGTAGCATGATGAAATCGACTTTTCGGTCTGCGTTACTACCGCATGACGTAGAGCTTCATACCAGTGACGCAACGTTTCGATTAGCGACTGACTGACAATTAACATGCCATTGCAGGTTCGTCAAGGAAAAGCGTCCGACCATTTCGCCAAACTTTAACTTTCTCGGTCAGCTGATGGAATTCGAAGCACATCTTCGACAGACCGGTCGAGTGAGCAAACCGCAGACTACAAATGCCGATCGTCGCTCGCTCACACCAGCTCCTTCCCCCGCGCCAAGACCTGCAGTTGTCCCGAAGATCGAAGTCGCCAGCCCTAAGGCTTCCGAACAGGACGCAAAAAGTCTCATAAAACCAGCAAAGCTAACTCATCCCGGCCAGAAATCTTCCTTTTGCCGCCGGCGTAAGGGCCCTGCGTTGAACATGGCGTTTGCTTCCAGGACTGTGCACGTTAGTTCGGCCGGCCCCCACACCTCAGACTGCACTGGCTGCTCAAAAGAACGGAGCTTCCATGGATCTAACGCTACTCCAGGTGGCGCCGGAGTGATTCTCGACCTGAAGGTGTCCGTCCCTGCCAGTGACCACCCTTCGGGTAGACTGGGAAGTGACGGTCGGGACATTGAGGTCGACGACGATGCCGAAAATTTCACCTTGCCAGTGACCACACCGTACAATCACGACGCTCGCAAAACGCACAGTCTCCCGCGTTACCTTCCCGGACTCGCCGCAGCCGAAAACCATCGTCTGCACAGAGCTCATTCCGCACTGACGCCAGGACCCGAGTTTGGTCGCTCGGATAAGTTCATTGGTGGCCAGAGGCTAATGGCACACTTGCGTAACGCACGCTCAGCCACTGCGCCTAGCACACCCGCCCTCTCGCGGCTAGGAAAGGCTTCGCGAGATGTTACTGACGTGGATATGAATGATGTCGAAGAGATAGACATAGCGTCCCCGCCGTCCCCCCAAAGCAGTCGTTGCAGAAGCCTCACAGATCCGAAAGAGCTTTTCTTGTCTTCTCTCGATAAAGGTCGCGCGTCTCCAAGTTCGCCGCACAGCGACAGCTTCATGTCTCGCAAGACGCGCAGCCCGAAAGTGCTCAAAAAGTCGTTTAATCTGAATGTGCGGCCCATGTACGGCTACCAGGCTTTCTTAACAACGAAACATAACTTGGTTGGCGCGCAGGTGGGACCCGGGGTGCGTTCCAAACTTCAGGATCCCGCCGCTAACCAGCTGGTTCGGTCGCGCTCCGATAA
>Ga0210059_1004492_pt1 | contig 22519 bp, 10 predicted proteins | sample Ectturendosymbi2_FD_188042 | JGI IMG/M metagenome (GOLD analysis project Ga0210059, IMG submission 188042) | Ecteinascidia turbinata endosymbiont from Florida, USA - Sample 2 (SPAdes) (version 2) | ecosystem: Host-associated > Tunicates > Ascidians > Unclassified | place: Key West, Florida...
GTTTTAACTTAACATTTTCATTTTGAACTTTTTCTAATTTGGATTCAAGTCCCACCAGCTTGTCCCATATGCTACTTACAGTTGATTTTACTTCAAGCAAGGCTGAATGCACAGCTTCCAGGTTGATTCCTTTTGAGCTTGTCTTTGCCATTTTCACACCACTTGTAGTTTGAAATATAACCAGCTTATTCAAAACGTTGGTAAACTTATTCAAATTCAAATACTTTATTTCAAATAGAAACCTTAACCCTTTGGGGAATTTTGGTGAACTGGATAAGATTTGTGAAGGAGAAAGTTTTGGAATCTATACCAGTCGATTCAATTCCAACCATTAAACCTTGTGCTTTTCACTTTCAACTATATGAGAAAAGAACGCCAACATCTCCACAAGCTGTGGCAGATGCATTTTGTTAGAAACCAAAACTGACGTGATATTTCCGAGCACGGTAAAATATGTGCTGCACCAATCGAACTGAAAGTGAAGTTCTTATAAAAATATTTTCAACTTCAAAATGTTGGAAATTTCTGCTGGTTGCCCATAAAGGGTTACAGGACGGAGTATAATGTATTAAGAATAATGTATAGCTACAAATTCCAAACGTGCATGTTTTACATACGTCCATAACTAAAAAAGAAATTACATGGAGTCGTTGTTGGTGGTGTAGCCGTCGAAGAAGGTGGTGGGGCACTTGACGAATTTGTTGGTCTTCCTGTTGTAGAAGGAGGAGAGACAGATGTTGCGGAGGTGTCTGCGCAGGTATTCAATTGGTGGAAAACATACCAGGGCTAACATACGAGAATAAATGCATGCATCAATGAATTTGATCTTGTGCAAAACTTTTTTAGCATTCATGCGTTTTTTAAGAAATGTCATCGTTTTTATCGTGTGATAACCTACCAGTAATAAAACTTGATGTCAGAGAATTTTCAAGCTTGAATAAAAAGTGTGTTCATTAACAAGATGTGTCATCGTTTGGGATGTATGCATCTGAGTAAGTGCAAGCTGTGGGTACGCGTATGAAATTAAACATGCTTGGTATTTTGTAGAACAAGTTTTATTCTTAGCAATTCAATTGAGAAAATCCAACATTGTGGATTTGGTAAATGATTTCGGAATTTTTCGACATGCGCATAACCAGAGACGCGCTACACATCAATATCTTTCTCTTGTAATACTGGTTGTCGTCCGAATCTTATTGGCGTAAATAAACATCCCTCTTCTGAACTTTCCATGCCATTTTCAAATATGCAGTGCAGCTGTTTCTTGTGGAATTATTTATCAATAAACTCTGCACAGTCTTATTGGACTCTTTTATACCATAATCTAACACGTGAAATTCTTATCCATTAAAAGTGAATTCAATTTTTTCCATGTGTGTAAAGATCAACGTATGAAACTGCAAAATAATATTTTGAGTTGTGTCTACAAAAGGCAAAAAAATTTGAGATTATTTGAAAACAAAATTGGCCAAGACAATAGATGGCATGATGATAACCACTTTTTGGAACACCCTACATAATTTTAACTATGTAGTTGAACTTAACCATCGCCTTGCGGTGAATTACAAGGAAATGAAATATAAATGCACCGTGGAGATACACAGCATCGAATTGTTCACTTATCCTGTAAGTGTTAGCATATCTGAACCCAACCTTGAATTTCGATGAAATGTTTAAAAAACTAGTTGAAAGATTCAAATTTTTTTAATTTCCGTCTTTTTTCTCTTCTGCGTTGCCGGAGACGAAGAAACTTGTCGTGTGTGTGTTTCTGCACTCCACAGAAGTAAGATCAAAAGTCGCAAAACACTGACAGTTTAATACAAATACTTTTTTTATAGCTAAGGTGAAAAACAGAATCATACAAACAGGTGTGGATACTAAAATTTAGGGCTCCGAGGCAAACTCCAAAACGGGGCCTCAAAACATTGGAAAATTTGCGAAATTTCATGTTTACAATATGTTGTCTTGCAAAGGGGCTTCTGGCCCCTATATTTGTTCACGTTATATCAAAAAAGGGCCCCTATCTTTTGCACATGCTATACTCAAACTTTATTCACTGAAAGAAAGTTAAATTTTTCATTTCGTCTAGCAATTTGCTTTTGCGCGAAAGCCCATTTCAAACGGTAAATTGTTTGAAGTCATTTGCTTTCAAATTTTTCTTTGTTTACACATTTAAAGTTGTCGAGGAGCACCCTTTGGAACATTTGCACGTAATTTTACTTCATTATTTAAAACATATGACTTGCTTCAGAGCTTAAAGATGTGCCTCGTGAGTAGTTCATACGTTTTTTAAGAAAATAATGCCAAATCTAAGTGAAAAACTCTCAAATATGGGCCCCACGACATCTCTGAAAAAGGGAGCACACCAAATCGACAGCCTCGTTCACCTTCCTTAATATCCACCCCGGCATAGAACGTGTGCATCTTTTTTTTGACCAGTTCTATTTCGGAGCCTGTTTAAGCAATTCTTCAGATATTGCGCACAGCGGAGTAACAGCTGCGTCGTGTTGAGCATAAACATTGGATGCTTCCATACAGGTAAAACATGGTCTACACAGGCCAGTAAGTAGTGGGGGCACAGGGAATCGAAGCCCCTTGGAAAATTCCCCCCCTGGAAAAATGTGTTGGACATAGCCGAAAATTATTAGACATAGTTTAAAAAATTTGGGCCCTTCCCGAAAACTCTTCGCCACCCCTGTTGTCCCAAGCTGGTTACGGGCCTGGATCTGTTCTTTTCTGTGCCATGTACAAAAATTTGTTGTTTTAAATATTTGGGATCATTGCGTGCAAGGACATGGGCGTCGGAAGGATTTTGTCCAAGGGGAGGCGCCAGGGAATTTTTCAAAAAAATTTCCAGTGGAGCAACAAATGGTGAAATTTGTTTTTTCCCACTCGAAAGTAAGAAAACAAACTTTTTTGATGAAATATCAAAATCCAGGGAGGCAAGGCTCCTCCATGCCCCCCTTCCGACTCCCATGAGCAAGGATAATGTATAACCTTATTCTTTATCAAAGGCTTTCAAAAGCACTTGCATAATGATGTTTTTTTCGTTTTAATATTCAACTGCATCATTTTCACTTACGCGTTTTTGTTAAGCTTCATGTATGCTGTTTTGAAGGTTTTAGATTTTACTTTTGCCGGCAAAATAAAAATCGAAGTTTCAAACACTCCTTATTGTGGAAAATAGAAAACAATTACGATGTTCCACTCACATGTGCAATATCCATGATGAAGCTGAGTGGAATTAAAACATGTCAGTCCTACGTCGCACCTTCCATGCAGGTTCCATGATCCTCCGCAAGGTTCCCTCAGCTGTTTGGAACAAACTTGGCAGCACCTGAACATTGAAGAGAAAAAACTGTTTAGAGGGACATTAACGAGAAAAAAATGTTTTTAAAAAGAAAATAAATGTTTTTTGTGTAAACGGCAAGTTCTGTCATTCATTTGTTCTATTTAGGAATGGAATTGCGTTTTTGTACGGAATGAATGTCTCTTCAACTCCTTTGGAAATTGATTGTAATGGCAACTTAATTTATCGCATAAATAGAGGTGAATGAATAAAAACAAATAAAGAAGTAAGAATACCTTTTCCGTAAAAATTTAACAAAGCTCTTATAGATGTCTTCCGTTGCACATTTCTGAAACGTTTTTAAACACGTATCAAAATGAAACTTGCAAGTCGTCCAGTTTTGGGGCACATACAGCGAAAATGAAACGGGTGACTCAACAATAGCATCACCTTGGTATTTTTATCTCAGCAATGACAATACCGATGATCATGGGCGTCGGAAAGATTTTTTCCAGGGGGGAGCACTAGAGGATTTTTCCAAAATTTTTCCAGGGGGTGGGCAAAAATGGTGAAATTTGTTTTTTCCCACTCAAAGCTAAAAAAACAACCTTTTTTTGATGCAAGTTTCAAAATCCAGTGGAACCAAGGCCCCCCCTGCCCCCCTTCCGACGCCCATGCCTGTGATAGCTATACCAGTGGTTGTCAAACCGCCGGTCCACGGACCGGTACCGGTAAGCATAGATTTTTTTCCGGTACGCAAACAACCTAGATTTTCCGTCAAGTAACTGAAAATGGTTTGCTTTCATGTTGAGTCCGGTAAAGTCATGGTCAGTGACGTGTGACTTGCGATCGAATAGACTGGACAGTCCAGCTTTGTTTACACTCGTTTGTGTACTCCTTTCGGAGTGTCACGAGTGGTCTGTGGGGCGCCCATCTCTGCTTGTTTGCACCGTGGGACGCGCGGTTTTTTTCGCAGTGAATGATGCACTGGTGGCGATCAATGGCAGCACGCACCTGAACTGTTTCCTTGCACCCATCCATCAGCGCCGAGCACGAGGCTGGACTAGCGGCAGGTACTGTTTGGTGTTTAACAAGACTTCCATTGTGACCCGACGGGAATCTACCAACTTGGTGGCGCGTGCTCAACCAACTGTACCGCTGTACCGGTTTAGACTGGATACTAAGACACAAAATAAAGTCCTCGTGCAGTTCCATAATTATTTTGTTCTTGTGAAAGTACAATGGCGGTCATTGGTAGTAAACAAGTTTTTAAAAATTTAGCTATGGTGACCGCTAGCAAATTTTGCAACACTGTTGTCTGCAATCTTTTGCCATAAAATTCATGGTACCCCGCCGACAGTAGTTGCATTATATATATTGCGGAATATTTAAAGAGCAGTCAATAAAGCAATAGGGATTCAGGGAATTTTGTACTTTTTTGACAAGGAGTAATTTCAACTTCCAGAAAATAACACATTTCAAAGTGGACATGAAGCAAGTACCAGTGCTTCAAATTTACAACAATCTGCAAAAAGAATATGTGCAGATATGTTGACAGTATAGCAGAAGGAACTAAGATCCTAAAAACAGAATTTGCCAGGCAACATGAAAAAACATTTAGCTTTACTGTAGCTCCATGCAGAGAACAGCCGCCGCAGCCCGTATGATAAGTGCGCTCCCAAATTCTTTCAAACGATGCAATGAAACCTTCCACGCTTGCTCGTCACTTTCATTGGAAGCAGGGGCGTGCAGAGGGGGCGGGCGAACGAGGCGACGGCCCGTGGCGTCCAAAGAGTGAAATTAAAATGTTGTAAGTAGATGCTTCTTCGCATTATAAAGCTCCTAACACATGCTGCATGGATTTATTTTTTCGAAAGTTTTTTCAACACTAGTTTTTACGTATTCCTGTATATCTCTCATTCCTAAATACTAGAAGTTAGTATGGGGTCATACAACCAATCACTTTCCCTAGGCATTGCCATACACCTGCAGGCCCCTGATTCGAAGGACTTAAGGCAAGTCAGCGGTTTGTTTTCAAAGACTACTCAGCGAGATGAATAGTCAAAAAGAGCAAATGAAAACGATGGCTGCTACTGAAGAATCTCTTCTTCATGCATCGTAGCTAATTTTTCTTGAAATATATCAAACAAAAAATCCTTCACCATTGGGGAAATGTTAGCAATGCTGTGCATCCTATCTGCAGATAACAATTTTTGATTCCCCAAGCATGCTCAGAAACTTAGCGTATAACATTCTTTAACAACACAGGATAGCGAAGCGTTGAACGTAAGGAAATTATGGGAAGGAGTAGGTTATAGAAGAGTCACAAAGTCGAGGTATTTTGCAATTCAACTCAACGAAACAACTGGCATTACTAATTGGGACATTCGTCTTTGTTTCGTGCGTTATATGGGAAAATACGATTTCAAGGAAAAGTCTTTATGTTTCATTAACTTTCCAGGACGTACCACCGGGTCAGAGATATTTAGGCTTATTAAACGATACTTCAGTTAATAAGAAAAAGACTGTGAAAACTGTGTCACAGTGTCCACAGATGGGGCTGCAATCATGACTGAATATCGTCTTGGTGTAGTTGTAACATTACTGTAAATAAGAAGCGCATAAAGAAACGTTCTTTACTCACTGCATAATCCATTTGGAGCATTTAGCTGCAAAGAAATTGATTTGAAAACGCGCTAAATAGCAAAAATTGTTAATGAAATTCAAATTCGACTTTTGAACTCTAAACTATTAAAAACACTGTGTGAAAATATAGATTGCAGCATGAACATCTTCTCCATACATAAGCAAAATAGCTGTCAAGAAGACGAGTTCTTTCGCGTCCTTCTTGAGCTCAAGGAAAATTCAAAAGTTTTTCAAAGAATGAAATTCTTCTTTAGCAGAATTTCTTTTGGATGAAATGTGGATGAGGAAGGTTGCTTATTTGATGGATATGGTTCGCCATCTGAACATGCTAATACATCTCTGCAGGAGTTTTGCACAAATATCTTGGTACTGAGAAACAAGGCAAACGCCTTCAAAGAGAAGCTGGCACTTTGGGATAGCTTATCGCAGGAAGGAGATACAGAGATGTTTTCAACTAAACGATTTTTTGACAAACGTTGATGTCAATGCCAAAAATTTATTACACATTTTAAGTCAACATTTGCAGGAGTTAGCTTATGAACTTTGAGTATATTATTTTCCTGAATATGAGGGTCCTATAAATGATACTGCATATAACAGCTGTGGTTAACGAAATGATTGTGATAATCAGTTGTATTCATTGCGATAGTATGTTACCGGTCCGTAAAAGACTTTCGCGTTTTCTGCCGGTCCGTTGGCATAAATAGGTTCAGAACCACTGAGCTATACGACCTTTCCAACACCTTCTCCGCTACAACCTTGCGTCGAACGTCAATAAGCAGCATGAGTTCAACAAATTGTGAAAAAAATCAATGATTGCTTAAAAACGCACGCCACAATTTAACTAGTTTTTTCACTATTATATCGACAGTAAAATCGCGTTGAGTTGATAATACAGCCAAAAAACTGCTAAAAACAAGCGGACAGTTAATTATTTTTATTGCGCCTGCAAAAGCATTTTTCTAGAATTAGTCTATATATTGTAATTTTCAATTATAGTGTTGGTGTACATCCTGTCAATAGGCACAGCATAAATTATACTGAAACATGGTCTGTGAATCTTAGTGTTGCTTCACCAAAAGACGTCACAATCGCAAAAAGTCTCGAACTCCAAGGTACAGGTACCCATCAAGCAAAAAACGAAGTGGTTGCTGATTTCCATGAACCTCACTTATTTTCTTCCGCTTGTGGTTGGAAACGCTTAGCAATTGTTAGAATCTTTCATGGTACAAGAATTATTATCATGTTAAACACTGACGCTACTTTTACGTGATTGAGAAGTTTTATGCTGACTTGCACCTGTACTGTTTCAGCTAATCTGAAGGGAAAAGAGCTGGTTGATAGGATCGTATTGTCTTCGTTTATTACACACGCCACCTGTGTGCTTCGTTGGACAACAATTTGAAAATAACGCAAAGAACGTTTGCTGACGATCAAAATAGTTGCTTTTCGAAACATCCGATATGATTATATTTATATGGTTTGTTTTCTCCAGACATATTATAAAACTAATATTTGTCACATATTTTACTGCAATACTTTCATAAATATTTCGATAACATCCCTTCAAAACTTGTACGTTGATGCAATCGCCTTTTCAGCCATTTGAAAATATGTTGAATTTTCTGATTCGGATTGTTAACGTCAGGTAAAATTTACAAGGCAGTTAATTTATTATATTTGCTGTACTGTTTGCATCCAGAGGGCAAGACAATTGTGCAATTTCTGTGTACTGTGATAATTAAAGCTGTAGTCTTTGTAATTGACTTTGGAAATGAGTTTACAATAACAATTTGCACATTTGCTCTAGCTCCACACCGCGTTGACTGTAAATCAATTCTTTTGTAGTTTGTGCTGTTTCTGATAGTGAAAATGACAACATGTTCTAGACTGTCGTTAGCGATTGCTGTGCGACACCACGTCGCACAGCGCCAATAGGAAGACACCTAGTTATAGTGGGCGCAACGCAGTGCTGGCATTAGTGTGAACCTGGTCGAGTGGGGCCGTAATAATTGACCATGTTTACAAAGAAAAACAATATTTCGTTTTGTGCACACAAAACTGTTGTGTAGGAATGGCCCAACTCAGCATGACAAAATAATTGGCCTGGCGGAGCTCTCTGAATCGTAGCCTCAATTTCCACTTGCTTCAGCCCTTGAAAATGCTAGTGTTGGTAACAGCCCTTCTTTTTTCTCTGGTTCACTCTCGTTAATGGTGGGTTTCATTTCTCCTTACCTGATGTGTTCAATTTTCGTCACTGTTATTTGTGCCCACACGATGCAAAAACTAGCAAATTAGGAGTTAGCAGCTTTCATTGTAGCCTGAATCCCTATATATTTTCGAAATGAATCAGGTCAGTGGTACTCAATCTGAATAGCAACAGCTCTTGACGAGGTAGAAAAATCTGGGAGTGATGGAGTATTAATAGGTAGAGATTACGTCAGCGATTTCTGGGAGGATAAAGATGATCAGGAAGAGCAGTTAGATCAGGTGGGATTTCTACTTCCAAGTAGATAAGGTGGGATTTCTTCCTGCAAAGACCCATATATTTTTGGAATTTCTTTCAAACGAACTTTTTTCCTAATTTTCTTCAAGGTTTTGGAGAAATATTTTTGTAGGTTTTGTAAAATACTGTATTTCTGTTTATCTAACATTGTTTCTGCAAATACACAGAGCCAACACAAACCGCGTTTCACGAAAAGCATGCTTGTTTAGCGGGCAACTTTTGTGCAAAATTTTCTCGTACTTCTACGTTTTTTACCTTTTTCAGTTTTCATATTTTTGGTTTATGGAATGCTTTTTCATACATTTGCAGTTTCTGCAACCGCCTCGAGAAGAGAGCTGAGAAGTCCTGAAAAACTGAACTTCGCTCTTGGTATGCGCTTTTAGTCAACCAACCGTGCAAATTTGGTAAACTGCGTATGAGAGTGTCAGAAGGCTTACAGAAGAGTGGCTGATAGGGTTTGCATGGCGTGCAATGCAAGATTCTGCTGGTGCTTTGTATCCCTCTTGCAAACTGTACAAAAAGGAAATTTCAAACCGCAAAGCAGCTATTGTGCAGTAATACGGTGGGCCACGAAATAAATGAAAATAAACTTTCAGGTGGTGGGGGCTGAATTTTCCAGCGTTTAATATTTCTGTCACTGTCACTGCTGAAGTCCAGAAAGTAGAAATTGATCTTGCAGCTTTAACTTTATGATGATGCCACTGTTCAACAGCAGCTGTTGATCATCTAATAAGTAAAAAAGCATGCAAAAAATAGATTATATTTAAACTGTTTTGTTACAGATAAATTTGGTATATATTTTGCATATTTTTAGCCTAGATTTGATAAATTCGTTGTAAGAACAGTTGACAACACTGGTCGTGGTCTGTTCTTTTCACTTTCCGGGGCACTTGCTGAGTAGCTCAGGAGTTCGTGATTCGTGTTCGTGATGTCAAGCGGCAAGCGCTCACTGCATGCTCCACTTTCACGAAAACAATTGACTTTCATGTGACAGTGAGTGCTTCACCGAAGTACAAAGCTGCAAGAAAGGAAAGGATTCAGACTAGCACTACTTACAGCTCGAGGCCGTAAGGCGGAAAAAGGTGCTGCAATTCATATGAGACTCATCAACAGCTTTGTACCCAAGACTCGAGTAGCAAACACCCAAAAGCTACACTCACACTAGGCTATCACCCAGGGCCGGCTTTAGCAGATGCGGGGCCCAATGCAAGAGCTAGGCGCGGTGCCCCTCTGAGCAGTGATTTTATGACGTCATCATGTTCAGTCAACCGTGTTACGATCGTGGTAGAACACATATCTACAGTAAAGCACTAACACGAGAATTGAGCACCTTTGCTAACGTTCGAGAGGAAATTCACTAGTTCTCACGAGAGCGTTCTTTGTTAACAATGAAATGTATATGGCGTTTCCAAAAAAACGGATATATATACGAGGTTGCCGAAAAACACAGGACTTACCCGCAACTATCCAAGGAGGTTCCGCCGCTGCAATTCGTTGGGTGCACGCAATTCGTTTTGTTGCAGGGCAAGCATGACAAAGCCTCTCCTCCGTTTATATGTGTCAAGCATATGCATAGAATGAGGCAAACCGTGGACAAACTTACCAACTTTATACCGATACTTGTCATGTTTGCTTTTTTCTGATAATATCGATAAAACAAAACCCTGAAAAAGTTTTAAAGTTTCTTAAAGGTTCAACAATAAATGTTTCTACTTGGAACAGTTTTATTTTGTTTTGCACACCTATGCATTGGGACCTAATTTCTTGTTAACAATATTTGCATGTAGTTTAATTTCACAGATGTTTTCTCGGTAAAATATTTTAAGTGCATCAAAAAGTCTATCTGCAAAGTTTCCTTCCTGTAAAAAAATTACTATCTTCTCTTCTCTAACAACAAATCCACAACAATTTCATTTCACTTGAAAATCATTAAGGCAAGAAAAGTAAAATGTAAATTTAACCTTTTAATTTTTGACAGTGCATTTCGAAAGTGTCACTGCTTTCGACAAAGAACGATAATGTCAATGTTGTATAAGCGCAACAGCGCAGCAGGTTGGATACTGTGAAAGGAAAACTGCAATGAAGGTCTGCATTTGTGTGCGACATGTTCAACTTAGCTGTGAGACCAACGGTATATTCTTGAATTTGCGTGAAAACGTTTTCGGGAAATTACAGGGTTGCTGTGCATGGAATAGCTTCATCATATATCCAGGTTATGCAAGCATGTCATAACAGCCTGCGCTAACCTACGGCAAGACAAAAAAGAGCTTTTTAAACTAGAGCGTCTATGTTAGATATCACACAATCAGATGTTTTTTGACAAAAGTTTTTCAAATCAAGTCTGCGCTGTCACTTCTGAATATAAGCAAGAAATTGGCAAGCTGAGTGTGTAAGTAAGAATTTTCACGCCAAATCTCGCAGATCGAAAACATGTCTTCTTCAAACAATAATTTATCGAAAACCCGATAATCAGAAATTAATAAAAATAAAACAGATCACAGAAAGCTAGTTTTCTTAAAGTGCGCCACACAAAATTGCTTAAAAATGAATGGTTTCATCGCTCCCTGATAAGTCGACAGCTGCATCACGGTTTCGTCAATTACCGCATGACCTGTTTCCAGATATAGAAAAATGTTTTTGAGTTTGATTAGGTCTGCAAGCTGTGAAAGGCGACAAATAGCAATATATAATCAAAATCTTTCTTTCTGTGTTTTCAAGAAATTTTAACTTGCGGTTTAATTGTACAAAACCTTGCATACCTCGTAATAACGTACATTTTCCACAGGTCTTTTATTTTATTTTTACTTTCGATCTTCAAACCTATGATGGTGCAGAACAAGCGACACTGTGTCAAAATTGTATGGTCTAACAATTTAATAATAGTCAATAATATGCTTTTGAAAGATACATCCAGTTTCTACCGAAGCTTGCAAAATTTTAATTGACTAGCACGTTTGTTATCATGATTTTCTATATCACTTTATATCCTTCTTGTGCAACCGAACTGACACTCTTAATTTGATGCGCAATGAAATGCACGAATTTCGACAAACTAAAAATTTCAAACATTTTGAAAACATTTGTTGATTATCTACCTTGTTTGCTTTCAGGCAGTTAGTCTACCTGCTCAAGTGGTTTTAAGTAATTAGACTTGGTCTCTCTTAAGAAGACTGCCAGTTTCGCTAAAAAAGAAACTAAGGAAATTCGAAATCAATTTAAAACCCCATTTAGGAAACTGTGGATAATATACGTAATTCAGTTTTCAACTAAGTTTAAAAAAACTTAACCACACATCTTAACGTGAATCCATCAGCAACTTATTTTCTTGAAGACTTCTGTCGAGCAGTCCTACCTAAATATGCATAACCTTTGCAATTTTGAGTAAGGGAACGCAGTTGGTTACCGCCAAGACGGCAATGAGTGCCTAACATATGTAAACAAACGCTGTGGGTGAGGTCTCCAATGCCATTTTTGCATAAACAAGTCTGACAATTTGGTGGACAAGCAAGCTTCGTAACTGCGTCCCATGAGGGAATTCGCTGATATGACAAGCTGAGTTGATGCGGGTGGCTCATAGTGAATCTCAGTTGCACCTGCAAAAGACATTTTGCCAGTTTGGATGGAGTCACTTTGAGTTCCTCACACATTTGATGAAGAAAATATGTTTCTTTTTGAACAAAAATACATTTCGAAACACAACACGTTTGTTTTAAGGGTCAAATGAGCTTGAGATTAACTGCTGAGGTGTTGAAAAAAATGCACATGTCCTCCTAAAATGTGAATGGCCATTTTGGCTAGTTTCACCAATACGATCAGGTTTTCAAAGTTACCTGAGACCGAATTGTAGCTAGAAAACATAAACACTGCAGATGAATGTGGGCATATTTTAAGCATATTTAAGATTTTTCCAACATTCAGCTGCCAGTATAAATGCTGACAGCAGTGAGGTGATAACAAAAGAGTTTTTATAAATCTACCACAGCAAATCTTGTTGTTGAATCAAAAACTTCTCAAAGCAGCTAGCGGAGACGATGTGTTGAAATGGTTATATAACGCCCAGCTCGTATTCGGGTGATTATAAAAAGTCGTGGCAATCAAACTGCATCGGGCTCCGAATGCTGTTCTCTTAACGTGTGTTTGGGGAGCATTCGAGCATTGGTGGCAAATATTCACGACCATGGGCGTCGGAAGGATTTTTCCAAGAGGGGCCACCAGGGGATTTTTCCAGGGGGTTCCAAAAATAGTGAAATTTGGCTTTTCCCACTGGAAACTAAGAAAACATACTTTATGCTGAAACTTACCAAATCCAAATCCTGGGGTACAAGGCCTCCCCCTGGCTCCCTTCCATCGCCCATGTTCACGACTGTGGTGTTGTTAGGTTTCCTCGGAGAATACTAACTTTGGATAACATTTTACTTTATTAAAACCTAGATTCACCCCATTTCAATTTCTCTATTCTAAACCTGATCACCTAAACACAATCTGCTTAAGCAAATTGACGAGACTTCTGAATCGAAAAATGAAATTTGTAACCGCTGCAAAGAAATATCTTTGAACAAATATAAATATCTACCGAGGCTGGTGTAAGTACGATTAAACCTAGTACATTGATCGGAATATTTTGCAAACGTAAGCATTGATCAGAAAAAAAAGATAAAAAACTTAACAGCAACAATTTCATAGCCGTCCAGGTCTGACAATACTTCATCAAACGCTACCTTCCCTGATGATCAATTCGACACTCTTGTAAGTTTGTTCCGTTACAGCCCTATAAGCTATCACCCATCCCATAGAGCAGTGGTGCTCAAACCGTGGCCCGCGGGCCACATGTGACCCGCAAGGCCCTCTGGAGTGGCCCGCGAAGCAATTTTCATTGGAAAGAAAACTTAACACTTTAATCATTTAAGAGAATTTTTTGGAGAATTTTGTTCAGATTATTAATTCTTGTAGCCCGCGAAGGGTTTATGAAAGACAAATGTGACTCACGAGCCAAAAAGTTTGAGCACCACTGCCATAGAGAAAGCGCGTTTCTGGACAAGCTTGCTATCCGTTCTCCCGAGAACAATCGCTGGGCCGAACTATTCTTAATGCGAAAGCTTCCAACCTTTTAAAGACTCTCACGCCTTAATGGGACACGATGGGAAGGTGGGATGGTTTAGAAATAGATGCGGAATGGTCGCAGATGATTGAGTTTGAAAGCTTCACGCTTGGCACAGAAAGCGTGTTTACAATCGATAATTTGTCAGACCCCGGGAGAAAAAAGCCTGTATTGCTGAACTTCAGAAAGTCTTTTAACCAAACAAAACGCTATATGGTCCAACATACACGAAGATTTTTCTTGAAGTGTGCAGGTGCAGTTTTACAACTTCACAAACTTTATAAGAAGGAATATCGTTGCCGCGCATCAAATAAGTAATGACACATTCCTGTTATTCTGTTGCATTCTCTTCACATTTTCCTCGGAACATTGTCATATCGCTTTGCAAGTGTCGGTACACCGTGTTTACGAATAAATAAGCAAAAGGCGAACAGACACATGACGTTTATTGTGACGACCTGAGAAAGCGCATTCAACACATTAATACTTCAGTGTTCTGCAAAGGTTGCATAATTTTTGTGGCAAGATAGAAGTGTAAAATACAGCTATATTGTTTCCTAAAGCTGCTGAATAACAACTTTTGTGCCAATTAATGTGGTGTTGCGTGTCTCGCTTTGTAAACATGTAAGCTCAATCGGTGAATTTGATTCATTCTGTCCTATGAAAGGGCGAAGGCGTTACTCAGTCTCGCGACTGTTTGAGACGCGAAGCAAGCAGAGGTTGCGAGGTGACACCGTACAATTTGTTGCCCTAGACTCTCGCGTCGCATTTAATAACGCATAACGGCAACATTTACCCACCATTAGCACAAACGGCGACTTGTCTTCACCACGAAAAAGAGACAAATATATCGCAGAAAACGGTCGAGCGATCAGTCAAACAACTACGCGCTCGCTACACTACTCTACAAAGGAGGCCATGCAAGACTCTGCAAGGTCGTAAATACACGCGCAGAAATCCGAACAGAAAAACAAAGAGCATACATACTTGTCTATATAATTGGGCCACTGGCCGCAACAGTGCAAAGTTTTGTATTTTTTAAATGCATCTTGTAGAAGCATTCCTTCTTCTGCAACTATGAATTTATTTTGTAGAGAAACGTTTCGAATGCAAAAACTTTGCCTTTGGCTAGGACGCGTTAGTTTTAAGAAGATGCTGGACAATTCAGTTGCAGTTTCTAGTCTCAATACAATAAAAGTTTGCAGTTCTCCCTATTCACTTTTCATCACAGACAAAAAGGCATTCGCTAAACTACGAACATTTTTGAAATCTCGGGAGACAATTGTTTTATAGCCACTGGTAACTTTCCAGAATTGTTTTTGTGAAAGGGATATGGATGCAAACATCCGTATGTGTTTGCTGGTTTCACTTGCTGCCGAATGAAAACAGAGAAGATCATCGGCTAGTCATGACCTGCATTTCCTTGATGATGTGAAGTAATTTTTTTACGACATGGTTTTATGAAACCCAGTGGCGTATCTAGGGAATGTCAGGCATGACATGTGCCATGGACTCCACTTCGACGGGGGTGCAAAAATTGCTTGGCAAAAATTGAAATCTTTATTTACAATTCTTTGAACCTCTTTTTTGCGCCCCACACATTCATAAACTGTAAAGCTGCATCAACTTAGCGCCCTCATCAACACAGCGCCCTAACGCATTAAGCCGGGCGTGTTGTGCCAGCACCACCAAGCATTATGACAAAATTGTGGTTAAGTGACATAACATGAGGGTCAGACATTGTGACAGAAAAAGAAAAACTTGCATGCCATTTCCACGAGACCTTGTCCTTCTCACGCTATAAGAAAGGATAAGTCAGGCTGTGCTGCTGCCTTTCAGGCAAGAAGATATTAATCAGAATCTGGCTGAGACGAGTTTAAGTCCGTGGCTGTGAGAATCTGACTGTTACGCAAATAACTGTTGTTGAGGTCCTACAACAGCCCGCTCCGACATGAAAAAAATTCTTCGATATGGCCACTATTGTCCGATAGCTAGGCTGAATACAGTGCCCCAGTCCAGAGACAAAGGTAGAGAACATTAGTAGTCCCCGAAAATTTAGCAGTTAGTAACGTTACCGCGGAAGCTTAGCAAAATACTCAACTCATGAAAAAGACTTGTTCGTCTTGTTCAGAGCTAGCTTTTTCTGTCCAAATTTAGTTTTCTGTTCTGCGTGCAAGGCCTTGTGAAAATGTCCTGGTTGTGAAAATTTAAAATGTACGTGCGACAATTTAGAAGCTGTGTTCAGTTCAGATATAGATGGAAAGCAATTTTACGAGAAGATTCTAGATTGCAAAATGCTAGTTTCTAGTCGTGCAACTTAAAATTATCGCGTCCTGAAGTCCTGACATTCTTCGAATTGCTTCGGAAATAATGCTGATGATGGCAGTATGTATTACAAGCTGCGAACAATCTTTCAGTAAACTGAAACTGTTTTTTTCATATCATTGAATGTGCAATTCAATTTCAATGCGTTCCATTTTAAAAGAAATTGTCCTTCACAGAATTTGCAAAATGTTGTTTCTTTGATGCAAGATATACCATTTTGTCAGACGACGCTATGCAGACCTATAAACTATCATAACATTATTATTTGAATGTTTTGATATTCTTCATAACAAAAACAAACGAGTATAGAACAGTTTTTTCAACCTTTATGCTGTAGCGGAACTCCGCAAATGTTTGCGTTGCTCATGGAACCCTATGCATTGATCCAAAAGTCTATCATACTTCTATAATAAACCTGTGAAACAGTGGTATTGCTGCAACCGCAGAGAACTGTGTTTGTGAATTTCGTCGGCAGGCAATTTCAGTCTGTTTCGGCGAAACCCCTGGCAGCCACTCGCGGAACCTTGAGGTCCCGCGGAATTCCGGTTGAAAAACACAGGTATAGAAGAATGTTGTGGTCCTTACTTATGGATAAATTATATTTCACATGCTGAAAAGTTTAAAACAAAAATAAACACAAAATATTTCCGTTTCAAAACATTTATTTTATGCATGGTTCATCACTCGTAAAAATTGTGCCTGTATCTTATATTCAAATTATTGGATAGGGCGCACATTTGAACTTTGCCATGGGCGCCACTTTGCGTAGATACGGCACTGATGAAACCCACCGTCGAAAGGAATAGTACAAGGCTTTAAACCAGGGGTGTCCAACTCGTTTCAGTTCCAGGGCCACTTCAGGCATAATTAATCTGAAGCGGGCCGGACCAGTGAAATCATTGCATAACATTCTGTTATAAGTAATGCCAACTTCCAACTGTTTTTATAACTTTAATGCAAAAATTTCAAGCATATCTGAAATTGATTTTTAGCACATTTAAGGAGCAACCTTTCCAAAGTCTGCAACAACATGACGTTTCTTGAGAAAAGTCTGTTCAATTTTGCGATATACTGTATTAACAAGATGTATCATTAATGACTTTGAAACCAACCGAAACGAAAACACAATGACTGAAATATCAACCGAAGCAAAATATTTCGGAAAAACCGAACCGGTTTCTGTGAAACTTCCGTTTCGAACACCTCTGCTCGTCTGCAGCTAAGTCCAGTAATCCTGACCATCCGGAACTGGCACCACATTGTGCAAACTAGGGGAAACTTTAATTTTTCTTCTAATCTGGAAATGCATGTTTTTAGGAAAAACATACAGCTTGTGACAATGTACAAACAGTATGGTTCCGTCCAGGGATATCTAGAAACTCCTAGATATCCCTGGAGTTTCTAGATATCCCTGGTTCCATCAAACGTTTGTAATGAAACCGCTGACTAACATTGCATTCCTCACTGTTCAAGCGTTCATTGTCTTGAAATATTTCCTTAGTAAACACCCACTGCTGCAGAACTACATTTCAGGGTGCAAAGAAGCAGTTCACATTAAATATATTGGCGATTTAGGCCTACGCCTGAAACTTGGTACCTTTTAGCTTTCACTAGTGTATCGATATCAGGTGTCAAATCCTGTGTAGAAACCACTTTCAGGATGTCATTTAAGTGAGCGTTGAGCGCAGCTTTGTTTTATCGATGTTCATAACAGAAAACACTTGTTCACAAAGGTATGTCGTCCGAAACATGCACAACTTTTGTAGCAAGGGGTGTCACTTTGGGGTAGCCTGCATAGGCATAGCCAGGGGACAAAGGGGCCATGCCCCACCAAATTTTTAGAACGCAGTCATTTTGTGCTTAGAGAGGCGTTTTTCCAAACAAAATAGTGTTATTCGCAATCAAACATTTTGCCACCCCCCCAATTTTTGGGCTGGCTACGCCATTGGTAGCCTGGAAAAAGATACTGATAGAATGTGCCCAAGCTCGCCAAGACAAACTTGGTCTTCAAATTTGAATCACACTGCAAGTCAATTATTCCAAGTTGCAAGTCCACGGGCAGATCAGAGGAGTTTAATGTGAATGGCGAGAAAAAGAAAGTCCGTCTCAAGTTAGTCAAAAAACTGAAGCCGCTGCTTGAACTCCCGCAACAACTCTGTTTTCTTATCTTTGTATTGATTCAAGTCAATGTTTAGTCCCGTGGTACGCATACTTTTTAGACAAAGGAAATGAATAGTGTCATCACCGGAAAGTTGTGGACAACTTCAACTTAAATGCAACCCATGGTGTCGTAATACTGAGTGACAAGTCTTTTGCAGCCATGCAACATTTTGTTCAGATTATTCAAGTGCTGCGAAATATCAACCATAAAGGCAAGGTTTTGCATCTATTGTGAGATGAAATTCTAACACTGGCTTGCATTTTTTTCATGAAGTTTTCAATTTCCTCATGTAAACAAAAAAAAAAACGCTTTAGCACGACACCTCGGCTTAGCCACCTTAAACTTTACATGGCGAATTTCAATTAGAGTTGTACCTAGAACTCCGAAGGTTTCGAAATCGACATCGCTGGAGCTCAAGGTATGTTTTTTCCCGGAGTTCTAGTGTTAAACTTTATCAACCGTAGCTGAACTTTTGCATGTTCATACCTGTTTGGAAGATCAAACCGGTGTGAACATGCAAAAGGATATATGCAGAGAACGGGAAATTTTCACGTGAAAAAAACAGAGAAAAACAATAAAATATAAGCAATTACGTTAAGGTTTCAAGTAATTGAAATCTATAGTCACCAGTTATTTGAAGTATAACTGGATAGACTTCGCAAGCAAACAAAGAAGTTTTTATTTCACAGAATCATCCAGCGGGCCGGATTCAACCACGCAACGGGCCGGATTTGGCCCGCGGGCCGTATGTTTGACACCCCTGCTTTAAACATTTTAACTTCTGCTAGTCCGTTTTGAGCTCAGAGTTCTTTCTTCCGTCGCGACGAATGTACGTGACATCAAAATGAGACAATGTCTTCACGCTACGCGTCAGATACTCGACGAAACATTGTATCGACAGTACTTTTGTCATCTCTTATCATTTAAGGCAGGGGTGGCCAACCTTTTGCGCACCATGCGTCAATTTTTCCAAACGTGAGTGGAGATGCGCCATACCATCGAACAATTCTTGTAGCAATGTTACTTCATATCATTAATGATTATGGTGTAGGCTACCAAGTAATATAATAAAATGCAAATGTAATATCTGGTAAAGCAGCAAATAAACTTGAAATTTACTTTGAGATTTCAAACATTTCACATGCTTTTCAATGTTTGGAGTTAAGTTTTTTGCTGAGAGCATCAGAAAATTCTTCAATTTTGAATGTCAGGCCCGACCTCGTTTTTCTTTTAATCAATTTCACGAACAACAATGCTTATTTGCACGTGTACGTTGTTTGAAAACGGCATACATACAACTTGAGAGAATTTTCTTAGTTCTGGGAAATTTTCACAAGGTAAGGATAGCAAGAAATTAATCACGTCGTAAGTACCAGGGACTGGAGAAAGCGCATCAAATTTCGTTTTCAATGTTAAATTTGATTTGAAGTCAAGAAGTTCCATTTATATGTTGCTTGGCATGTCATTTATCTTTCTTTCACCAAGTGAGAATGAATTTATACATCACAAAATGCAGTCTTATTCTTTAGTAAAATCACAAAAGCGATTTCCAAATGAGTCTCGCAATAACTCGATCTTTATAGTGCGTTTTCTCATATTGCCATTATCATTCAATCCGCTCCTTTAAATACGGATAATAGTTTGATATCATCATTTTCAAACTGTGAAATGAAGAGTTTTAATTTCAGCTGGAAAGATTGTTTCAAGATACAGTAGAACTCGTCTAATTCGTCAATTCATCACTTTTTCGTCTGTCCCGGCAGAATCCCTATCTTTTGTGTACATTTCTGTTCGTCTAATTCGTCAATTTGGTTAATTCGTCACCTCTTTCTATCCCTGAGAAGCGTTTTGTTCTTCTAATTGGTCATTTGAAGTTTCGCTTTTGATGTCTAAGCAGCTAGTACGTGTGGGAATTCAGACAAATTAAGGATCTTTATCTGAGAAATGTTGCACCTTGCAATTTTTTATCGAGATTATACACGAGGTTCGAAGCGCGACCCGAATCCCCATTGAGAGAACGCAGAAAAGTTTACAAAAGATTAAACAGAAGTCCAGGTAGAGCAGACGAATTGCTGTAATCAACTATAACGCCATAAACTTTTCTTTTACTGCAAATAAGAGGACTATGTACACGAGTTATTATAATAAAGTATACGAGCTTCTGTGATAGAGTTTTCACCTGTTTGCATAATTCGTCACTTTTTTCTCATCCCTTTGAGGTGACGAATTAGGTAAATTCTACTGCAATACCAAGTAACTCATTAGGGATTTTAAAGCAAAAAAATTGATAAAAACATTGGAATGGCCTGCTATCCTACTTTATTACGATTATCGGTATGCAATGCGCCACTTCAAATCATCCAATACGCCAAATTTGGCGCATGCGCCACACTTTAGCCACCCCTGATTTTAGGAAAACAGGATTGAAAATTGTCTACAACAACCCTAACCTAAAATTCTATTCCATATCAGTATCTGCAGATAAAAATTATCTATCAATACTAGTTATGAGAGCTTGTTCAGTAGGATTACTTAGTTGCTGGCTCTCTCGTTGCTTAATGCCAAGGTTCTTAAACTGCGTATCGCGACGCCTGGTGCGTCTTTTTAATTTTCCAAGGGCGTCGCACAAACATAAACTCACTGCAGATTTGTTTTACGAGCTAATAAGAATAAAATTAATTCAGTGCAGTATTTACAACTTTACCAAAATGAGTTGCTGTTCAAGATCATGACTGACAGTAAGTAGCCTATTTACTATCTCATAATAAGGCAACTATCGTTATTATTTACTGATTAACGCTTTGCACAAAATGTATTTGCTTTGGAACAGACAATAAAGTGTATGGAAACAGGAAGCTAATGTTGTAACCTCAGCGTACTTACGCGATTGAAAATTACAAGCCTAAAAAGAATTCTCGCATGTACAACAACAGCCATACAGTCATCCAGATGTTGGGTTCACATTTATCTTGCAGAACGAAGAGAAAAAGCACCAGTGTGCTTTTTGCGGTAAGTTATTGGCCAGCGAAGCATGTTCCCAAATATGCTTTAACGTCATTTAACATCATCACATCCGCCATTAGTGAATAAACCCAGGTATTGTTTTCCCTGAAAGTAAATGATCTGAAGAGGCGAGTGTGCGTGTCACAATTCATGCAATTCTAAACAAAGGCTTTATTAGCATTCTACAAATTTGCAGTGAAGGATTAACGACAGTATAGCAAATGTAGCACTTGCTACGGGCCCCATGCTTTTTGGAGCCCCGCTGTCCTTTGTGTTAAATTTTGTTCTTTGTTATATGCAAGGGTGGATGTTAGAATTTAGGCAAACTCTCAGAAAGAGAGCCCTATAACTATATTTTACCCATGCTGTACAGAAACTTTTTCGCTGAAATCAAGTTAAAGTTTTCATTTTATCGAATTTTCCTCTGCGTGAAAGTCAATTTCACATTGTAAATTGTTTGAGGTCATTTTATTTTCAATTGTTCTTTGTCTACACAGCTGTTGAGGGGTCCTTTTCGGCACGTTTGCACACAAGTTATGCTTTATTTTGACAAACATATGACATGTTTCGGAGATTAAATGTGACTCTACAGGCAGTAATGAGCTTTTCAACGAAACAATGCACAATCTATGTGGGAAACTCTCAAAATGCGGGCCCTCAGTGCATCTTTGAAAGAGGGGAGCCTTAGGTGATCGCCTCCCCGAATATCCACCCCTGTTCATATGTATAGAATTTTGTCAGTCCAAGAAGTCACTATTTTGCTAAATTTGTCATAAGCAGGGAAGCCAATGTTTTCAATTGGATGCTTTTACATTAGACTACTGTTATTTGAAAATCAAAGTATTTTACATTTATTTGCAACATCATGGGAACACTCAAGCAATGAAACCAAATTGCAGCAATTTACAGATATTGCCTGATTGCATTGTTTGGAATGGCATTTTGCCCGCTTTTTGTTTTAGAAAATATTATTACAAATACATAACATTGACCTGTTCTATGACTTACGAAATGATTTGGCCAGTGGTGCCAAACCTGGAGTTTTTTCCCTAGCTCTGGGGTTTTCAATGTTTTTCTGCCTTTCTGTTTTTTCTTCTGAAGATCTGGGTTTTCTAGGGATTAACTGCGTGTAGCGATGATCTACAAAAGGGCATGGTTGATTAAACTTTTTTCTAGTCTCATCTTTCTTTATCTTGTTTCATCAAGGTACCTTAGTCTTCAGCCTAACTGATGGACAAGCAACTGACACCGTATAAGCTGTAAACTTTACCTAGGTGCAATGAGTTCAAGTGACATAGATACAGTACTATTTGTAAAGCCACAACAGTGACCCACACCAAGCGAATCTATCGCAATTTATTGCGTAAGGAAACTAGTTTCGTGTATTACACATCTTCAGTCCTGCGCAAAAGTCGACATATGAAACAAAAAGAAAAAATTACGCACTGTTGCTAAGATCAAACCTCAAGGTTACAAAAATTGAAGATTACC
>Ga0210059_1004493_pt1 | contig 22519 bp, 14 predicted proteins | sample Ectturendosymbi2_FD_188042 | JGI IMG/M metagenome (GOLD analysis project Ga0210059, IMG submission 188042) | Ecteinascidia turbinata endosymbiont from Florida, USA - Sample 2 (SPAdes) (version 2) | ecosystem: Host-associated > Tunicates > Ascidians > Unclassified | place: Key West, Florida...
CGGTTGGCCTCCAGGGCCAGGCAAAGTGGGCCAAGGTGGCCTAAAAGTCCTCCACTTATGACGTCACTCACAGACAACCTGCACCCCCCAAGCAAAAAATTTTTTTTCGAGTCTAATCTACTAGACTAGCCACGTTTTTTGAGATTTTCGCCGAGTCGCTAGAGCGAACAGGAGCGGAGATATTCATCCGCAAAGCCACGTTCGAAACAGCTGCTTTTTGCGAACCGCTTGAATTAACCCGGCTCTCAAAGTGTTAACAACTTTTAAGTGAAGTGGATGGTGGCACAAATATACATAGCAAACAAGCTCACGTTGTGCAATATATATCGTAATAGAAGACTAGGGGTGACATAACTTAGAGTGGGATACAGCTATGGTGAGCTTTCTGCGATGTGGCTGTGCACCTGTGTCCTTTTTCTTTTGAGCTAGTTGTTCTTACCACTGCTTGGCCGCCCTGGATCTCAGGGCGGATGTTGATGAGCCATTCGATTGTCTCATTGTCCAGAACCGTCAGGCTGTGCGGTCCGTGGGGAGGTCGATGGATTGGACATTGAAAGGACAGCATGGTTGACGGTTTGCTCATCTGCGCCACACTCACAGGCGGCAGAGGTGGCCATACCCCATTTGTACAAACAAGAGCGGAAACGCCTGACACTGGTGCGGAGGCGGTTAAGTCAAACCAAGGCTATTCTTGGGAGGGCTGCTCAGGAGGGTGGGGCCGGTGTCAGGTATGAAAATGCGGAGTTTTGTGGAGTTGTCTGCCTACTCCGCATTACATTGGTACTCCGCCCAGTGCACCGCATGTATGTTGTTGTTGTTGATGCGTCATTGATGGCGGGGCAATGAGGTGGATATGAGGACTGCGGCACCAAACAGGAGCGCAGTACTCTGTTGTCAAATGGACCAGGGCTAGGGTGGCTGTTTGCAACGTTGTTGCTCCAGCATCCCAACTTGAGCCAACAAACCGACTCAGGAGTGCGATGCGTGATGTGAGCTTCTTGTGAAGTGACTCAAGGTGTCGGCAATATGTGAGCGACCTGTCCAACGCTACTCTGAGGTATTTGGGCTCAGAGAAGGGCAGGGTTTCCTTGTTGAAGTTAGCTTTCTTGTTATTGTGATGGAAGACTGCCGATGCTTTTTTTGTGGTGCTGAGCTTTAGCTTCCAAGTCTGGAGGTGTTCACCTAGTGTTGCCTTGTCCTTGCTCAGCGCCCCTTCCACTGCCTGCCAATCTCCATCAGCATACATGCTTGCTGGGTCGTCAGCATATGCATACTTTCTGGAGATGGTGGTTGGCAGGTCAGACATGCAGATGTTGAAGAGAAGGGACACCAGGACAGATCAATGTGGGATGCCGTTCCTGAGGTGTCGTTACCTGGTCTTTTGGCCATTTCTGGTGGTAAAGGTAAAACTGTGATTGCCAACCATCTCCATGATCATGTGGACCATGTGTCTGTCAGGCAGCAACTGCAGCAGCTTGCAGGTGAGGCCGTGGTGCCATACGGTGTTGTAGGCTGCTGTGAGGTCGACAAACACAGCTCCGGTCTTTTTAGCTGAAAAGCTATCCTGGATGTCCTGTGTCGACAGGGTAACCTGGTCTACAGCCGACCTCCTGTGTTGAAAGCCCGGGAGCAGTGGGTCAGTGATTGTTTCGACACGAGCGTAGATGAGTCTCTCGAGGATTTTGAAAGGGACGCACAGCAGAGATACAGGACCATAGCTCTTTGGGTCTCCCAATGGTTTCTCTGGCTTGAGGATCGCAACTACTAGTGCTCTTCAGATATTTTTATTTTGGGTTGGCGCATGCAGGAATTGAGGAAGTCACAGAACCAAGATTTGAGAGTCAACCCGGCGTGGGGTATAAACTCCGGGAAGGTGGAATCCAGTTCCAGAGACTTTCCTGGCTTCAGGCGTCTGAGGGCAGCAGCAAACTCTGCTGGCCTGAAGGGTTTGGAGATTCTATGACCATCAGGTGTTAGAATCTTCCATAGGTCAGACAGCTGCTTGTTGATGAGCCTGGTGGACTTGTGGCTGCTGGTCTTGTGTGCCCCGTTCTTCATGAATTGCGAGGCGATGGAATTTACTGAGATGTCACAAGCAAGAGGAGCGTCCAGACCTGCCAGTAAGTTTGTTGATGGTTCTCCACGCCTTGCGGTTGGAGAGCGAGGAGTCGATGGAGTTGACAACTTCCTCCCATCGCTCCTGCTTCTTCTGTTGTAGTCGAGAGAGTAGGGACATGGCGGCTGTGTTAGACGCAGTCTCCACTGGGGCTCGGATAAAGAAGTGATAGAGGGTCTCACACTCTTTGTCCCAGCATGGCACATAGTTCTTCGGATGGCCACGGGGGATACATTGTTTAGCCCCAGGAAGTAGGCTCTCGCAAAAATCCTGCTATGCCCTCTCAATATCTGGTGTGTCTGGAGGTGGCAATCTCTCAAAGGATTCACATATGAGACGGGAAAAGCACTTCCAATCAGCCTTGCGAAAGTTCCAATGCTTCACCGGATTGCTGTGGGCAAGAACCTTGAATCTTGGTAGTCTTGTGAGGGACGGCCAGTGTTGTGACCGCAGGAACTTTCCTAGGACACGTCTGTCTGGCAGTCGGCTGTACTGGCCAAAACTCGCGAAGGCTAGGTCTGGATTGGTGCTGACGTTCCAACAACAAGAGATGAAACTGGCCGTTTCCTTTGGGTTGTACAACAGTCAAGGTTGTTGGATGTTGCCCAGGAGTCGAGGTTCACGTTGTCCAGGGATGTTGTATTGTAACCCCAGTTAAGATGCTGGCAGTTGAAGTCGGCATCGTACAGACTGGTGTGTGGAAATGTCGGGATGGTCATTGGGGTGAGTCGCGAGTATGATTTGTAGACGTTGACAACCTTGAAATTTTGTGAAATTTCGTGGATTGAAATTTTGTTTTCAACCGTAAAGTTTAAACCTGCCCCGCACCCGCAGGAGTTTGAGAAATTTTGGCCGTACCCACCCCACACCCACACACTTCTAACCTGTACCTGTCCTGCAGACCATCCCATCCCGCACTTTCTCAGTCTGAAACTCGCACCTGTCCGAAAAGTACTAAAAACTCATAAGTAGGGCGAATGTTTGTTGCAATAAAGTTGTGAGAAATATGTATTTATTTTTAACAAAAATTGCAGCAAAGAGTTTCATTTGTGCACAAGCATTTTAAACAACAGTGATTTACTCAAGCGATTAATTTCCATATAATGCTAAATATATCCAAACATTATCTGGCAAGAAATGGCGATCATTTGCCAACAGTTTTTGTAGCATGCTGAAACTTCGCTCCACAGTGCATGAAGTTGCTTGGAAATTTCCAATTTGGCCCACAATTCTGGACTGATGTTTGTTTGGGCGGGTCATTTCTGCAATTGTTTTTGAGTCATTATTCAGTTCGAATCGGTTATCAAAGAGAACAGAACTATACTGAAATAGTTCTCAAGCATGTTTTTGAAATCACACTTTTATATGTTACGCAATAGCCTACTTGATAAAAGTTTCATGTGAAGAAGGAAAAAGTTGCAATATTAAATTCCTGCAAACAGCTTATAACATCGTGCTACATAAATTCTGAGTGTTTTAGAAGCTGTTGGAAGCTGTAAAAAAGTTGAAAAACTTTCCCTACTAATAACGTCTGAAGACAAGTCTAGCAAGCAGCAAAACAAGCTAGTCATTCTTTTTCATTGACAACCAAACCAAAACTCTCCACAGATCTGATCTTTCGCAGTCAACAGATTTGAGGTGATGGAAAACATGTTTGAGTTCAGCTGTGAATAGCTGTGCGTTAAGCGTTGTTTTATCCATTTAGAAGTACTGCCAGACTGAATTATTCCTCACCAAGTACTACGGTAGCATTGGAAAATGTTCACTTGCCCACCACATTGCAAGAGTCTGAGGTGATGTTTGGCAACAGTGGGTTGTTACATCATAATGTAATATTTGCTACAGGCCTACTGCCCTAAGCGCAATCCTGGCAAACAACTCTAGTGCTGTACATCCACGTGTTTTGCGATGTTTGACCTGATTAAGTTCATGTGCTTTGTCTCAACACTGAGTTACCCGCACAAGGAATTTCCCAACCCACGCCCTCCACGCACCCACAGGAAGTACAACCCGTCCCGCCCCGCAGCAAGTTCAACCCGCTCCTGCATGCAAAGTAGTGCGGATTCCTGCACCCGCCCCGCAAATGCAGGTACCCGCAACCCCCGTGGGTTAACACCCCACGCAGGGCTCTAGTATACACACAACCACTCAGTCTCTGATTGTTCTGGAGACTGATCAAGCAGTGACCATTCCAACCGCTCGTGGACAAACGTGGCAAGGCCGTGATTCCTGCTCAAGATCAACCCAGCTAGTAAGCAATTGGGAATCACTAGTATGTCTGCAGTTGTGCAGTCGGCCTCCTGTGGGACGATGATGAAAGCCTTGTTTTTATAGGCTAGCTGCCCAATGACAGAGATTTTGTTTTCAGTGAGCCCCTCGGTGTTCAGCTGGAGTATGTTGGGTCATGGGTCGTCTTTGGCAGCATTTGTGTCGCCACGCACTGAGATTGGGCGTTGTTTGACCCATCCCACGCTGAACACATCCTGTGCAAATAGCAGTGGTTGCTCTCATGTTGACAAATTTGGTAAGCATTTCAGGAAATGCCACTACAGGGAGGGCCACGTGAAGGCATTGTTCATCCGCTGGCCATGAGGGATGCATTGTTTGGCAGCAAATAGCAGGTTCTCGCAAAAATCCTGGTATGCCCTCTCAATATTTGATGTGTCTGAAGATTGCAATCTCTCAACGGATTCACCTGTGAGAAAGCAATACCACTTCCAATGAGCTTTGCAAAAGTTCCAACGCTTCACTGGATCACCGTGGGCAGGAACCCTGAGTGTTGGTGGCGTTATGATTAAGGGTGTATGTTGTGACTGCGGGAACTTTCCTGGGACACGTCTGTCTGGCAGTGCATCTGTATGATGATCATATTCTACTCCAGCCTGGTTCCTCTGTTATGCAACGATGTACTTTATATGCTATTTATGATGATACAAATGCAGTTGCGACCACGAGTGAATTGCGTGAAAAAGATGTTTTGTTTTTTCCATGGGATCGTTGTTTGTCAATTTTGTTTGGGTTAAAGTAGTCTAGCCTTGGGTTGTTTCTTAGCTATTATGACAATTGAACCGCCAAAGAAAATAACATTCAAAACATTTAGAACATTTGAGAAATTACCATTCCGTTTGCAATGGCACAGCAAAAGATCTTGCGATAACCTGGCCTAACTGCACCAACTTCACATTCAAAACTTACTGACTCTACCCATTTAAAACTAGCATATCTGACTTCGTTGCCAAACCACTTTCATTTATTCTAGTTGCACCACTGTAAGGCATAATATCAATGAACGATCATTGAATGGTGTATTTTCATATATAAAGCACGCCAAATGAGAAGGCACATCAACACCTTCAGTGCCAGTTTGATCCAAGCGGTTCGCATTGAAAGAGGCTGTTCGTACGTGCCTTGCACGGGCCTAACTCTGTCGCCGAAAGCGCTAGACAGCTGTTCGAACACTCAAAAGACTTTGCAAGTCTTGTATTTTGCAATGAAGAACATTTTTTATGGTTTTGGATTTTTCTAGAGTGATGTCATGAATGGAGTACCATTAGGCTACTATGGCCCGCTTCATCTGGCCCTGAGCGCATACTACTTGATGGTAGTATTTCACTGAAGTTCTTGTTGGAAACTAAGCTTAAATCTGAGTGTTTCAATGCTTTGGATGACGTTTTGGGCTTTCGGTGAGCAGGGTTTCTCAACCAGGGCCCTTGGCCTTCTGGGGAGACATTTTGGGGATCTCTGGGGCCTTAGGGAGAGGTCTTTGCTAAATAGCTCTGCTGTGATATTGCAAAACCCAAGTGTAACAATGTTAATTACAAGCCAGTTTACACAAATTTGTTGTTTTCATTATGATGCCATAGAACTCCCTTGTGACAGGCTATTGTCGAGAGTTATAATTTGTACTTATACAGTTTTGGTCTAGGTATTATTATTGATGAGCAGGGGCCACTAGTGTTGAGAATTTTTGGAAGGGGGTCACTAACTATGAAAGGTTGAGAAACACTGATCTAAACTACACCAGATAATTGATTAATCCCATGATTAGATAATTAATTATTTTGTTTATCTTAGATAATAACTTTTGAACCAGAAATGCTAGAAACTTTATCAAAGGCTCAAAAGACCTGGAATTTAGCCCGGTTTCCAATCAAAACTTCAGTGAAATAGTTCTGTATGGCGGTTGGGCCTTAGGTCAGATAATATAGTTCACAATGGTCATAAGCCTACGTCACTTATGACATCACTCAAAAAATCCGTAACGTAAAACCAAAAAATTTATTTTCATTGCGGATTTGAAAACTTGCAGAGTCTTCGGGGTTTGAACAGCTCTCTAACGCAATCGCCTGAGGAGCCATGCAGTTGGTAAGGCAACTGCAACCTGCTGGCTTTAGGCCGATAGTACGAATATATCGTACCGTGGCAGCCAACATATTAATCTTTTACGAAACCATTAATTCCTTCATGTTCACTGTCTGAGTTTCGCAGTTGCACATTTTCGATATCAAGCATCCCTGGATCCTCTCGTCATAATCGGAATCAGTCTTGTTGCTGTTACTTAGTTATTTCGACCTGTGTGAAAGCTGGGGCAACACTTGAGACTGATAACTTGACTTTAGTTTCTGTGATACATTGGCTGATTAGTAGGTTTGGCACTACACAAGGCGCATTGGATTATAAGGTACACGGTCAATTTTTGTGAAAATTGAAGGATTTTTTTCTGTGGTCTTGTGAGAGTTTGCTGTGAAAGCAAACTACTAGCGCTGTATGTGCTGTTTTAATTTTAATGTAATGTTAATTTTTGTTTCAGGGAAACTTTTTCTATGTCCAAGAGCTTTTCAGTAACTTTCAAACAACGAACCTGTCTTCAAGTCAGATGATGCTTTTAGTTAATGGATTGTCTGATGCACAAATCAATTCTTTGCCAGCTTATATGATTGAGAAATTCCTTCATTTGTTTGCAAACAATTTTTTGCTCTACAGGAGTCAGGTGATATAAGCATGTTTCTAAAATGCTGTGTTTTATTATTGCATTGGTGGTGATTACTTTGTGCAAACATTGTGCAACTGCTGTAATAATCAGCAATTGTGTTTGTGTTACTGGTAGAAAGCCAAAAGTATTCATGATCAAATGACATTTTTGTATTGAACTAGAAAGTGGCTTTTACATTGTTGGTGGTTGTGTGGATGACGCAGTGATCCCGGTATGGTTAAGAATTGAGAAAGCTTGAGTTAATTGCATAATAGCAATTTCTCAGTCAGATAAATTGAATAGGATTTGAACGATTTGTTTCATTAAATGTAATACTGGTTTCAAAGGTTCAAGTCGCACATTCCAACAGTTGTCTTTATTGCAGTAATATGTGTGAAGGATAGATGGAGTGAAAAGCGATGATGTTGTTGCTTAGAAAACAGTAACTTCACCTAATTTTCCTGTTCAAACTTAGTGGTAACTTGCAAAAAAAGGAAAACCCTTATATTCTGGGTTTTGAAATGAATGCGATTTTGACTGATAAAACTCAATACGATTAATTACTAGTCTTGGTCTCTGCACAGTTTATAAGCAAGTTATTGATTAAGTCAAGGTTACCATCATTTGCAATTTCCTGCAGCTGATCATCTTTTTGCATAAACATGGTTCATTCGCCTGGTTTGATCACAAATGAATTTCAGATGCATTGCATTGTAGTATGTGTGTCTAGTTGGGAGAATGCTGACCCAGGCATGGTGTCCTCAAAAATCCCTGTTAATGTTTCATACATGCCATATATCCCTGTCTATCTGCCACTCCCACAATTCCAGTTTTATTTTGAATGCAACCACTTCATCTGTGAAATTGATTTTCACCTGAAGTGAAACATTGAGAGGTGTTATACTTGAGTTTTTCTCTGTCTAGACTGAGTATCACACCCAGGTACGCAAATTTGAGGACCTATCTTTCATCATTTAAAAATTTCACCTAAAATGATTTTGTCAACAAGACAAATCTTTGGAGAGGTTCACATAATTCAAACACTAGTAAAGAGAATGCTTTGAATAATTGAAATGGAGATGACTGAAATTAATTGCAAGCCATTGGGTTGGTCCGGCCTCCTCCATACAAGGGATTATAACAGTTTTAAAACATGGGCAAATATACTTCACTCTAAAAGATGTTACGTTTTTATTGAAATTGATAAGTGTTTTTGATTTGCAGAAAGAATTACTTCTTACGAAACTGAACAGCTTCGGATATCAAGTATGTGTTGTATTGAAATGGCAGGAAGAGTTTGTGTTGAAGTTAACTAACATTTGTTCAACAGTGTTGTTGCTATAACAGAAGACGTTTTTGGGTTATTACACACTGTTAGCAATGCTTGTCACTGGGTGAAACAGGTACTTTGTCTAAATGTGGTTTTGGTTGCTTCATGCTTTGTTGAAGAGCATAAAACAAGTTTTCAACCACGTTTGTTCATGATATGAAAATCTATAGCTGAATGAAATGGAAGTAAATGAGGTTTTTGGTTGTACAGATAACTCCATATGATTTCATATTGGTTTTATGAATAAACTACTTTATTGAATAGGTTTCTTGAATTCCAAACCAAAAGCATTCATATGTGGTGAAAATAATCTGGTTAATCGTGTAATGTTTCACTCAGTGGTCTTCAACCCTTTTTTTGAACAATTGCACACCCTACAAGAAGGTTGCTTGAAATCGCCCCCCCCTTCCTATAATGTTTGTGTTGTCTGAAAATAGTATTTTGTTTTGAAAATAATTCATTGCTATTTAAATATAAACGGGCAATCTAGTTGGCACAAAGCAAATTTAATGCAATTCCATTTGTAGAATAGATGTTCATTTAAAAAAAAAACAGCCGATTCCAACTAATGCAAACCTTGCCATGTTGCTTATCTGCAAGCTTTTTCAAAGCAGGTTGCGAGTTGGTCAGTTTAAGTTGTATGGCATTTCCCCGATCTTATTCATGTCAAGGCGATTGTGGTATTTATTGTGTGTGTGCAGTACATGGCAGAAACCTTGCTCAGGAAATTATGTCGTTGGAAACGCCATGAGCAATAGCTTCACTTTTCCCCAAAGTTCTCGAAAACGCTCACTGCACTTTCTCCAAAAATGTGACCATCCATGTGCATGAAATATAACACAGGCTTCATCATTGCTTTGGTTATTGATGAGATGTTCCTGGATAGTGGAATCGCATTCGCTTATTTGAGTTAGCTGGCAAAAAGCTATTTCACCTGGTAACTTTCAGCACAATGTAAATTTCGGTGTGATCTGAGCAGGGGATGTCTTCATTGCAAACCTCAAACAACAGGTGGCAAAAAGGATTTTTTGGACTCCTCAGTTTAGCCAAGATTGGGTGTTTGGGTTTATTTGCCGGTCAAAGTTACTCCTTTCCTAACCTACTGTTCTGTTGCACTCTGTCACAATTGAGATGAACACAGTGCAGCTAGATCCACAGAACACCAAAACACTCAAACTGACTGAAAAACACAATAGGCATGTTTTACAACTTATTTGTAGCTGTTACTGGTTTTACTACCTGTTAATTGCTACGTAAATTGTATCACAACAGTCATGTTTTCTGTATTTTTGCAACAGAAAACACTTCAGTAAGCCTACATTTTTTTGATCAAAGTATTAACCAAAGATTAAACACATGATCAGGGACTTCGAGATTTTTTTGCCTATGGAAGAATGGTTTTACAACGATCTACAAAACGCCATGAAGACTTGTTTCAATGCAATTTTGCTGATAATAACCCATACGGTTGGAAGGGTTTGTGATGGTTCATGACGAAAATTAACTGGGCCAAACTTTATTGAATCTTGCAACTACTGTAGCTGTGAAAATCGATGGTATGATTTAGTGGCAGCAATGTTATGATTGTTGGGCTATTTGGCCATCATTTTTTTATGCATACTATTGGAGAAACATCCAAAACCCCATGTGCTGATGTGTATGGGCTTGCAGATGTTACTGGTTGTCTTCTGGTGACGTTAAATATGTAACGATTGGGTTAACCAACCTAACAAATTACTCAGTGCAGCAGCTTTTTTACTCTTTTATCTTATTTTGAACATCAGGCTGAACAAAATAACTGGACATTCATAATTAGGAAACCAAAAGTCATAAGTCAAAATTTTTGCTATGAAACGTCCACAAACTGATTTCCCGCTGATGCCATGACTGACTTCAAAGTTATTAGGACAAAAAAAGTCAAAAATTATCACTAGGATGAAGTTTATCATTACGTCAAACTTTTCTTGCAGCAAAGCTTTTTCTCTCTTATATTTATTGATGCTACCACAATAGATATTGATATGTTTTTGCTATGTATTGATATGTTTTTGCAAGTTATGCTGCAATTCTGCATTAATAATTGGTTTGTTGTGACTTCTGACATAACAGTTTTGTTTTGCCCAGTGCTACATGATTGCACATCAAGTAGGCTAGGCATGGGAAGGCAAGAAACATGGTCTGGATTAGAGATCGACTGATATGGCGTTTTTGAGGCCGATACCGATATATCGGCCATTCATGGGCTGATATATCGGCTGATAACGATATTTCAAAAATTTTTAAATCTTGTTTTCTGCTTCAATATAAAAAATATGATGTATTTTATGCTTCACGTTTTTTTCAAAACCTTAAAAATCTGGATTTATGAGCTAGAATTTTTGAAATTGCAGCAATTTCAACACTTCATTAGCCTAACTTGTTAGCATAGTATACACTGTTTACAATGAATAAATACAGTGCCATGAATAAAAAAAGAATGTTAAAATAACAAAGCAAATAAGAACAGAACACTGAATGTAAGAGAACTGTCTACGGTGTTTAAACCCGCAAAAGGAAAAACAGTGTTTGAAAGTTGAAAGATGCTGAACAATGAAAAGGAAGTACAAAATGGAGCATCAAGTTAAGGAGGTTAAAATTAGTACAACACTATTCAATTAACCATTGCCAAAAATGAAAATATTTCCAAAACAGCAGTAGCTTTTTGGTCTTTGATAGTACAGTATGTTTGTTAACAGTTACTGTACTGTTTTTGTATATATTTCACAAATCAACCTTTCAGACTCTTCTGCAACTTAGTGTGTTTTCAATTTGAAAAGTCAGTCCAGGTCAAAGAACCAAATTTGGAATTATGATGTTATGTGACATTAAATAACTGCGTGTCCATAAAAAAGGAAAACTAGTTCCATTAGTTACTGCAACTGAAGTGCTGGCATTGGTATGAAATGAAATACCTCAACTGATTTGTCAATTCTCAGTGGTTCCATATCAACAGTTTAAGATTGTCATGCAGAAAGCAAAGTTTATCTGCATTTTCACCAAGTAGGTTACAGTGAGTTAGCTGGTCATCTACAACCTAGCCTAAACAAAAGCAACACTAGGCTATAACCGATTACTGCCCCTCTGCCAGAAGTAAATTCCGCAAGAACATGTCGCTATAACAATAGCTAAGGTGCACATGTGCGAATCCTATGATTGTGCAATAATGCCGCGGTAGTTCTGATCCAATTGCAAACAATGCGCTTTTAACCTGCATTGTTGCAAACACTGTTGATCGTGTTTAACAAACTGACAACAGCAATTGTGATTGAACAATGAACATTGACTATCGTACTGCTATTGGACCGACTGACAAATCATAGCTTTGATGTATTTGTGAAATGTTGGAGTAGCACTTCCATAGCTTGTGTGCCACATGCACAAACGTTGGTTTCACGTTTGCAACAGCTTGGATTGTGAGATCACAATTGTCATTATCATGCCTCGTGGAAAATGTTGATTAAGTTAACCCATGAACATGATGTTTTAAGCTTGCGTAGAGTATAAACCAGCGCGCTTATAGCCTAGTACATGAAGTTAAAAAAAGTAGAATCCTTTTAAGATGTTACCTGCAACTGCTTCATAGCGACAGTTGTCGTCACTAAAGAGTAACGATTGCATTTGTAATCATATTCATACCGCCATAAATAATTGCTTAACATTACACAATTCATTTTTCATGCAAGCATTTTGAAATTAATCTGTGCTAAACTAGGCATTGATTGGACTTCTGCACCTTAAGTACCAGTCAAACTTTTCGTGCTGCGAAAACTTCCTGAAGTATAACGGGAGTGTATTCATACACAACACCTGGCTTCAAACATTGCACAACTTCCCGATGATGCTTTTGTTTTGTCTGCGATGGCCGACGCACGCTCCATGGTTAATCTTGTCTGTTTGTTTATGAAACGCACCTGGTAATGTTGTAAGATAACAGTCTTGACTTGCTTCCTTGTGCTTTCTTGCGCAAGTTGTCTGGATGCGTAGGAATATAACAGCGTTTTGTCAATTATGGACTGTTTTGGCCGATACCGATATATCGGTAAAACCCAAATATCGGCCCATATATCAGCCAAGCCGATATGTCGGTCGATCTCTAGTCTCGATACTTGCTTGATTTGGTAAATGCTTTTTCCATTATGCATGTAGTGCTTTGTCTTTATGATGTTCTCAGATTTGACTCTGCTGTAGTTTGTTAAGGTTAAATGATCACATTCTTAACTCTTTGGCATCTGGCTGCTTTCGGGGATTTTCGGGAAAAAAACGTCTAAACGCACATGACTTTGAGCAGGAATTTGTCCGGTCTGGTATGCTCTGGAGACCTGGTAAAAGTATCAAAAGACGTGGCAAGTCTTCTAGTCGGCGCTCAAAAAAACTTTTTTGCTTGGGTGGTGTGTTTTATTTTTTGAGGGACATCAGAAGTGGAAGGCTTTTAGGCCACCTTGGCTCACTTCACCTGGCCTTGGACGCCAACTGTTAGGTGGTAGTATTTCGCTGAAGTTTTTACTGGAAACTAGGCTGCAATCCAAGTTTTTTGATACTTTGGATGACCTGCTGGGGTTTCGGGTTCAAAAGTTGTGATGTAAGTTAGTAAAAATATTTGACTAATTAGCTAATTAGATAATTAATTAATTTGTTTATTTTAGATGATGACTTTTGAACCAGAAACGCTAGAAAGAGGCCTTGAACAGCTTTCTAGCGCAATCGGCGGAGGAGCTAGGGGTTTATAAGGCAACCGAAAACTGCTGTTTTTTATGCCGAAATCGAAGTACGAATACGTCGTACGCTGGTTCTCAAAGTGTTACTGGGTTAATCTCAGAATCCGGATATTTTCCTGAAACGGTGCTTTTGATTTTTATATCTTTGTCACAAAATTCCGTATGTTGTTTCAAGGAAGTTCAGACATGAACATGTTTATAACTGCATTTTGCAGTTCAAAGAAAGCAAAAAAATCATGGCTGCAGACACAATTGATCCACAGTTGATGCAGACAATTGTTAGATCACACAAACAGTATGCAGGTTAAAGATGATGCACTGTACCAGGCATGCAGTGGCAACAATGATTCCATTAACACGTTTGCTGTTGGTGTACGGATATAATGTACCTCAAAATGCATTGAGGTGCTAATTTGTGCCATTTACCAACTCCATATCCCGTCAGTCCATTGTGCCCTCAAAAGACTCCGCAAGCTCAAATCTGCAATGAAAAAAATTTGGTTTTGGGTTTTAGTTTTGTGGGAGAGACATCATGAGTGAGCTAGATTTTGGCCATTTTGGTTCATGTTGCTGGAACTAGTTCCCAACCGCTAGACAGGAGTCTTTTGTGTGTTTGATCGACTTTCTAGCATTTCTGGTGCAATATTAATGGCCTGAAAAGAACAAGTTAGTTGCCTAATTATGGGATTACTTAATTATTCTGTTGTTTTTAGGTCATAATTTTTGAACCTGAAACCCCAGTGAGTCATCAGATGTGTCAAAAGACTCAGGTTTTAGCCCAGTTTCAAATAAAATTTGAGTGAAATACTACCATCTAGGAGTTAGGGCCTAGGGCCAGATGAAGTGGACCAAAAAGGCTGAAAACTACTCCACTTATGATGCCACTTTCAAAAGATCAGAAACCCAAAACCAAAAAAAATTTATTGCAGATTTGATGACTTGCCACGTTTTTGAGGGTTTGAACAGCTGTCTAGCGCAATTGGCGGAGGAATTGCCAAGACATGTGCAAACTGCTTACTTTTGGCCGAAACAAGTTGTCTGCGAAGGTGTTAAATTTGTGTTTGATTTTGGGAGTGTTTTTTCAAAAACTGCGGGATTTCAGAATTTAAAATGTCAGGGATGATTTCTAGAACTTTGAGAAGCTCTTGTGTAACTTGCAGTTCTAGAAATTTCAGTGTTTGGTGACAATCTGCCAGGTCTCGGCTATTTCAGGTAGCAAACATATGGAGAGAAATATAGGTAAGATGGTAATGTTGTGGATATTTTTCTAATACAGGTGATCACACATTTAGATAGGAGATAAGAACTTTTGAAGGTAATTACTAGTTGAAAACAGGTTTTGAAATAGGACAGAATAGTTTGGTATTCCATGTAGTGTGAGATATGAAGATGGTAAATGTATTTGCAGTATATGCTTACCAACCCGAACAAGTCAATCAACATCTAATTTTCAGTTATGCAGCATGCAGGACTGTTTTGATGTGATATTTTGAGTAATTGCATCGTTTTGAGAATTTGGAAACTTTGATTTATTTTTTAGATCTCCCAAAGCAATGATTTGCGTGCACTTGGTTATTTGGTTTCGGAAGTAGACTCTGAAGTTCTTGTTGGTATTAACATGAATGGAGATGAGATTATGAGTTTTGCTCATAAACTCAGATATTCGCAAATGCTGAAACTTGTAAACAAGGTGAGAGGAATCTGATAATCAATCTGCATTGTCTTGTGTATGTTTTGAAAGTTGTTACGACGCTAGTAATATGTAAGGTAGGTAATGAAATTGAATCATGTAGATCAATTCTGTTGTTGCAAATGGTAAGTAATTGAACTACTGCTATTTTGAAAATTGTGCTTTAGGCTTTTGTGGCACAATTTCCAGACTTCAAACCTATCATGAACTAAAAAGTCTGACAATTTTTGTAAATGAAACTGCACACAACATTTGCATGTAAGACAAGAATGGCCAACGTTAAATTTAAATGAGTTATCCAAGAACAATTGTGTCTCACTTTGTTTCATCTTTGAAGAATTAGTTGGAAATGCTTAACTGGTTCAAAAAATGGTGCTTTTTTTCTTTAACTGCATGTTTGTTGGAGCTTTCTTTACGTGGGTGCTTACCAAAAAAAAAAACTAATAACTATTCATTGTTGGTGAAAATTTATTCAGCTGCACGCTCAGAGAATGAGGAAATGATGCAATTGCTAATTTTAAATGTCCATAGGTTTGAAGATATTTGCTAGTGGAGTTTAACCCTAGGACTACCATACGGGTCAATTGACCGTTTCACAATTTTCTTTTCAAATTTTAAGAAAAGGTTTGCAGCTAGGAACTTCAAATGTTGTGACTTTTATTACTTTTGTGTCTTGAGCAAACCACCAAGTTGACAATATATTTATTTTCAAAACCAGTGTTTCACGATGGAAAAAACAGTTAATTACCACCAGGGTCAATTGACCCCTAAGCTGAGAATGTTGAGCTATCCAATTACATTTCAACGCATTATTTGCACACAGGGCCAGAACACGTCCCACACACACACTTTGAGCAGTTGTAACATTTCATCCTTGTTTTGCTTGACTGGCTTATTCGGATTTTGGTTCTTTTATGGAGTGACATGCCTCAGCAGCTCCTTGAATGCGTTTCAGATGCAAAACATGGGTCTCTACATGCCTTACAGTTTCTCTCTGGTGAGGACAGCTTTTCTGCCGGTTTGATAATAAAATCTACTAGAGCAGAACTTTGGCTAAGCAATATCACAAAAATCGCAAACCTGCATTTGAGATAACAGCTATAGGATGCCTGTGGAAAACAGCTACAAAGCCACTATTGAGCACTCAACTGTGAGAGATTCCGCATACTTGCATACTACATCTTGTGGAAAGTTGCTGGATGTCTTCGAGAAGCCTCCTGAACAAGGCGATCCACAAACCTGAATTCTTGCTTCATGTATTCGATGATGACCTCCTTGTCTTCACGTACTTTTTGGTGTTCACATGCTAAGTGACGGTAAGTACCCCGCAATGGGGGACCCATCTTTCCAAACTTTTGGACATAGGGGGACACAAGATCTTATTCCCCAGAATGTTTTGTGGTATCAATATAGTTGCATAAATTTCACTGCCAAGATTTTCCCAAGGATTTTTTTCAGTCTATTCATGCAAGGTGCTGTACGTTTGGAAAAATTTGAACACTATCACGATGCACATGACAAAAAACGGTATGATTTAGGCATACTATTTGGGTCATTGTGCCAGTCAATGGAATCTCAGAGACAGGTTTATTAGTTGAAATTGCATTCTATTGCTGCCAGTTGTTTGAATCTCAGAGATACATGTTCACAAATTCTACTTTTTAATGTAACCTTTGTTTTTTGAAGAGTAATTGAAGTGTCTTCTTTGTTTTATCTACTTTTTCAAGAACACTTCAAGTTTTATTAAAGTTTTGTGCAGCCTACTTGATAAAGAGGCAAATCAAATACCTTGTTATCAGTGTTAGGTACCAGGATAGCACTCTACAACTGCTGTAACGCCAGGGACGTACCCAGTGGGGTCAAAATATTTCATCTCCATAATTTGCCAATTTTACAAAAAGGTCGTGCTACGGTTCAGTGAACATGGTGATGTCATCGAAACGCAAACCAAGAGTATTATATTTTTATGATATGCACACTAACATGCATACTACACAACATTTGTTGTGTTTATAATGGCGAAAATGTTTAAGTCCAGACGGTTGTTGCATGTGAAACTGCAACTTTTTTCATACATGTTTGTTTGCAATGGATACTTACAATATTCTCCATATCCACCCACAGAACCCCTGAAAATTTCATATTTCGTGAACAAGCACTTTGTTAGTTATGCAGTTTTATGGCCAGGAATATTTTGCTAGGTCTAGCCTACAGCACATTTTGCATAACACTTTGGTCCTGACAGTTGATGTGTATAACAGGTTAACATTAAATTATTGTAGCTGTGTTTTTGTAATGAAAATTTCCACAAATGGTCCTTATACCTATGAGCATCATTCCTAAAAATTTGAAGTCAATATAATGACAATTTTAGGTGTTCCATGCAATCGTGTCGTGACTATGATACTGTGTAGGCTGCAAAACTTTATCTTATTCAGCAGGGTTTAAACGTTGTAAGAAGTATCATAGCTCTTTCAAAAATAATATTTTTGCAACTAAGCTTTACATGAATGTTCCTCGGGTATTTGTGCGTATTTCTTGAAAATTGACTTTAATCCATCAAGAACTCATTGAGTTATTAATTTGTGAATCCAGCAACAGGACTCTATCACAGCGATTCGGAGTAACATTCGCTACACGTGGGGAAGCATGTCCAATCAATTCCTGGATGTTGATATATAGCGCATCATAACTTTTTGCAAACTAGTTATTTTGCCAACAAAAATTAGAAGAATGTTCTTCTTGTTGCTATGCATCTTTCCTGGAAATTTGAACCCATTCTAGCAAGTACTTTTTGAGTGGTTAATTTATGAATCGAGCAACTGGACTGCTGGTCACAGCCCAGCACACGTCTATGTCTGTGCATCACTAGCAATGCGCTGTCGTGATTACGTTAAGTTCAAGTAAGTTGATCTATGAGACACAATAACTTATTGTGCATGGTTGTTTGCAACCAACTTTTACACAGATGTTCTTCTTGCTGCAATGCATCTTTCCTGAAAATATGAGTTAAATCGAGCATGAACTTTCTGACCTATTTGGGTCTGCATCTACAACTATGAAGCATCTTAGCCTAACAATGTGACTAGGGGCGCAACTACGGGGACTGTTTTGTCAGCATGCCAAGTCCTTTACATCTGTGACAGTCTTGCATTTGACAACAGTATTGTGCACATAGAATTTCAAAAAGGTAGCCGGTTGCATCGCAGAGTGGCTCACCTAATGCCATTAAAAACATGAACGCGTACGCCAGAGTGACTCCAGGTCAACAGCGTCACTCCAGCTCATCACATGATTATACTGACTGGCACTGAATGGAACTGTAGCGTCATTGAAATTTCCATTTGCTTTCAATCTGGCTGGCACTTGGCCTTGCTGTGTGACATTCCAACAAATGAGAAGTTCCCGTGAGAGCTGGTCCATTGTTGAGTTACGAGAATATCACAGAGCAATGACAACACCAGTTAGTCCTCTGTGTGTTAACGAGTTACTGGACAATTTATCATTTGTTGAAAAGTATTATTGAAAGTGAACTGTCCATAGATTGGAATTCAAATCCAATGTTTTATGCAAATCCATTGATTCAAATAGCATTCAATATGATATAATTTAAATTTAAAATATTCAAATCTAATGTTTCAAAAATTGTTCACTCTGATATGAATTGTGTATTTTAAAAAAACACAGTAAACCTCGATTAATCTGGATCTTCGTCAAAACCGGATAAAATTAGTTGTACGTATGATTTCTAATGTTTTTCTTTATGAAATCTTTGGTTTATTCAAATCCTGATCTTCGCCAATTCCGGATCAAATTTGCTGTTTTCACATCTCTTAATTCAGATTTTTCTGCTCTACCACGCTTTTGGGTTTTTCTGCGCTTGCACCAACTGGTCTCTAGGAAAGATTCATCAGCTTTCAGACGCAACACAGGAGTGCTCATGATCACCAACGAACGTTTAAAATTATGATATCAGCAGTCACAACTGTGAGCAGCATTCGACTAATCATAGATACAATTATTACGTCACACGTAGGTGTAGCATATCTTCTTGAACGTAACACTCAAGGCACACCACTGCACCATGGTTTCAATGTATTGATCAGTGCTGAGTGTGTGTGTGTAGAGCCTTATCCCTGAGTATATTGTGCTCGGTAAGGTGTCTGAATGGCATTACCTTCCAAATAGAGGGAGTGCCTTCGGACCAGTCGCAGAAATATCTGCGTCAGTCCAAACTCCTAGATTTCTTCGCAGCTGTGCTATCTAAAATCATTTAGAATGTTTATAATTGCCTGGACGGTTACTAGTCTGATATGTGATAAATACATCAATTAAATCATTTTGTTTCTGCCAAATTCTGCTGTAAGGTCATAAATGTGTTAAATTTTAGTGATTTTCACCGATATCTCAGTATTTAGAAGACGTCAGACTGGAAACAACCATCTGGCCTTCCCCTAAACTGAATAAAATCTTCGGTCAAATCGAATCCGGATTCACTAACATTTACTGCACTTAATTGCAGAGAGTAGCTTGAGCTGGAACGAATATCCGAGTAAAGTGCAAGCAAACAAAGTCGAGAGAACGCCTACTACGAACGATATTTTTGATGCAGGTCACCTGCAACATGATCGCGAAAGGCCACACATGGAACTAAAATATATGATCCATAATAGGGAACAGACATGGGGTAATTGTAATCGTCAATCATAATCGATTGTAATCGATTGCAGTTTTTTGAGTAATTGCAATCGTAATCGATTGAATTCACCAAAAATGAAATGTAATCGTAATTGCAATCGATCACATTGCCAATTTTATCGTTATTGATGATTGCTGTCATTGTTAAACTTGGTGGCTGGGTTTCCTCTTTTATCATCATTTGTTATGGTTATGTTTCAGGGGAGGCCATTTCCCTGTCTGCGTGCGTTGAATACAGATAGTCCATCGGCCAGCACAGTGTTTGTAGCGAACTCTCGCTTTGTTGCAGCTACCCTTCCTGTTGGCTGCCAGAAGTAATGTAGCGAGTCTAGCTAGATGTAGCAACAAAAAGAAGAGCTTTACTTTAAACGGTTGACACTTCGGCAAGGAGAGGTGTTGGTTTTATCTATATATATATTCAGAGTGCACTTATGAGTGTAAGGGCTGGAGTAGGCTATGTATATAAATTAGCACAGTAATTTATACACAGTAAATAAATTTTTTCAGAAGAGTAAGATACTTTAATCCATGTTGAAAGTGCTTTTCCACACCACTGATAACTAGTATGCCAACCGTGATCTACCAGATACTGCTAAAAAACTCAATGGAACTAGTGAGGTTTTGTTGACCATTGGCATTTGGTCCGACAGACAGATGTGCAGGTATATTGTTGTCACTGCTCATCTATTTCAAAGTGAAAGCTGCACAATGCTATGCTGGCTTGCAGACGATCGTAACCCGCAATTAGAAAATACAGTCAGCATTCAGCAATTTTGAAATTATTATGTATCGTAGACATATATCGTAGAAAGGCTTTCAAAGTGTTAACTTGGTTTTGGTAGGTTGTCGTTTTTTTCCATTTTTCAGAGATTTTCCATTGAATTGGGGTTTTTGGTATAGCTATCTACACCCGGATTCACCATAATTTGTCAAGTTTTTTTCTGAGTGTTGACTTGTAGGTCACCTACAGAGGCCAACTGGCCTCCTTCAGCTAAGTTTCCCTCTAGCTCAAACCTCTTTTTCCGCCACTGGTTTGTTGACTGCACTAACATCTCATTAGACAATTATTGTAATTTTTTTCCGACGCTTGATCCTTACAGATTAGTAATTTTGTTTATTGCATTCATTAATATCGTATGTTGTCTGAAGATGTACTTCCATCATACCATGGTAATGGGTTTGTTTTCGTTCTGAAGAGGTTTCAAGACAAATGTATTTGCGATTGAAATCGTAATTGCTTTCAATGTAATCGTAATTGATTGGATTGTGATTTTGTTTATTCGGAATCGTAAGCGAGGAGGTGGCAAGTAATTGTAATCGTTATCGATTACGTTTGTGCTGATTGGGAGCCATAAAAAGATCCCGATTAAACAACTTTAACAAGTGAATCCATGTCTGATTGGGAGCCATAAAAAGATCCCGATTAAACAACTTTAACAAGTGAATTGGGTGGTGGCACAAATGTACATAGGAAATAAGCCCACGTTGCACAAATGAGTCATTATTAAAGGCTCGGGCTAAAGCTCGAGTCGCCACTGACATACACAGTGTGGGATATGACTATGGCTTTTTCGACTAAATGCGGCTTGGAAGTTAGAGGCCACCATGATGTCGACTTTGATTTTTCTGAAGCTTGCAACTGAAACGTCCTTGGAGAATGATCTGAAGAAACGGTTTCACACAGGTATCCTTCATATGAAGACAAGATTGACGTTTGGAAGTATGATATGACAGTAAACATTGGTTAAACTGGATTTGATTTGACTGACGATTTTGTCTGGTTTAGGCGAAGATCCAGATTAACCGAAGATGGTTTTTTTCTAATATTGGTGAAAATTACTTTTTTTAAACACATTTACAACCCAAAAGCAGGCTTCTGTAGATGGAAAATGAATTTAGTGATGTATTTACAATGTTACAAGAAACTATGTAACAGCCCTATTCAGGCAGTTGTGAATAATCTCAGGTTCATAATTCTAGATTACTTGGCTGTAAAGCAATCTGGGATTTTGGACTGACACAGAGATTTCTGCCCCTGCGACTGGTCCATATACAGTATAGTGAATAAGACATGTTTCCAAGTACAGTGAATTCAGGGATAATACTCTACATGCGCACACTCAACACTGATCAATGGACTGATATCGTGTTGCGGCGGCGTGCCTTGAGCATTATGTTCAACGTAATATACCATGCCCGTGTGTGACGTACGAATTATCTCTTTGATTCATCGAATGTTGCGCGCAGTTGCAGCTATTGTTTTTATCATAATTCTTAACGTTTGTTGGTGATCGTGAACACGTGTGTGTTGCACCTTGAATGTGCAGAATCTTTTCTAGCGACCAATCAATGCACTTTGAGAACACACCTGTGTGTAATTGGATAAAAATCTGGATTGCTAGCAGGGCCGGATTAAGGTGTGGCCAATGTGGGCAATCAAGGGGGATTCCCGTGATAAAATTTTCTTGATCCAAATAAAATACTGTTTCGAAAAATAGTGTTGATTCAGAAGCGATACAAGAATACAACTGTCGTTAGCTTCCTATGCTGTGTTAAGTGTCAGTGACACCCAACTGCAACTGATTTCTCTATGAGTTTGACTGTCCACCAGTTTTAGTAATCACTACTGAATAGCCCATAAGTATTTTCGGTTTTGTTTGATACAAATATACTTGAAGTCGCTAGTCATTTGTTCCTAATAATCGTTCTTTTGGAATGGGAGTGACTCTACTTGTGGATTGCGCTTATTGCACAAATGTCACGAAAACATTCATACAATATTTGGGTGATAAAGCTCGTGGTTGTTGACTGCTGTTCAGAATCAATCAATATTGCCACTGGGGTCAGTCTCATTAACACATATAGAGCCGGCCTACGTGATATTTGTACTTTGATTTCGGCCTAAAAAACAGCAATTTTCAGTTGCCTTACCAACGCCCTAGCTCCTCCGCCGATTGCG
>Ga0210059_1004494_pt1 | contig 22519 bp, 22 predicted proteins | sample Ectturendosymbi2_FD_188042 | JGI IMG/M metagenome (GOLD analysis project Ga0210059, IMG submission 188042) | Ecteinascidia turbinata endosymbiont from Florida, USA - Sample 2 (SPAdes) (version 2) | ecosystem: Host-associated > Tunicates > Ascidians > Unclassified | place: Key West, Florida...
ACCAAAGCTTGACTTGCGCAGATTTTGGCATTTACGTCGCGACTTGTGTGATATGTCATGAACAGTATGTTGGTCAAACTAGCAACAAATTTTCCAAAAGATGGTCAGCGCATCGCAGTAATTGGACCAAATAAGATTGTAAAAACTAACATTGACAAGGACCAGATGGTCTTGTCGCAGTACTATTCAGAGAGCCGCGGCACTATAATCAAGTCACCTCTACACGAAGCATACACCGTTACTTTTGTCGAACAACCGAGTTGTTACTCTCTGGATATCTGTGAAAATAAATGATATCAACTAATTGACGAGCAAATTTACATTTAGAACATGATCCTTAACCATGTGAAATAATTATTACGATACTTTGCTTTGTGTTGTTTGACTCAGTCCGATGTTGTCTTCCGCTTTGTGCGCTAGCTTTTCTCTCAACACAGCTTTTTTACTCCCACCGCAGCGTTTAAAGCAGGGGTTCTTAACCGGTGGGAAATCCATGCGGTGAGAAATTCTTTCTGATTTGGTGCAGTGAGAAATTGTTTTACTCCAATACCTAAGGAAGGAAATCTAAATATTAAGTCACAAACTTATTTTTTAAAGAAACATCTACTTGTCAACTAGTGCATTGTTTTGCAATTATTGCGTTTTAAGCGTTCAACAATGTTGAAAAGTCACAATCGAATAACGACCGTTGTTGTTTAAAAGGTAGCCACGGTTGCTATAGGTTAGGTAGGTAGTTACGTTAAGCGCACTGCGTAGCGTACGAATGATATGTACAAAAGCTGACTTCAATTTATCAGCAAGGTTGACTTGAAATTATACTTTGCTGAAGATGAGGTGATGTTATGTTGTGACAAGTTAGATGAAATTTTTTTGCAGTGAAACATGACAACCTGCTTCTTCACGAATCATTATTTTTCGAAGACATCTAGTGTAGTGCAAAAATGTCGGTTGCGAAGGCTAATAAGCGAAAATACAAGGAAGACTCAGATATGGCGTTGCTTGCCTCCAGAAAGATGGAGAATATATCCCGCAAGGGTATGTTGTACATGAAAACACTGGCTAGCAACTGTTTGAAGTCATTCCAACTCAAGCAGCATCTGAACAACGCTCACAAGGAGCAACCGAGCAAAATCGATTGAGCAGGCTACTTTACAGCAAGTCTGAGGAAGGTTGTCTCAAACGTGTCAGACTGGATGCAGGACGTGCATTTAACCAAGTAAATTTGTCCGTTGAGGCATCCTATGTGGTTTCACTTCGCATTGCTAAAGCGAAAAAGTCATGAGACTTTGCAGAACTAGTGCAGCCACGCCTCAGGAATTGTGCTAAAATAGTTTTGGACGACAGAGCTTGCAACACGTTGAAACAAGTTTCTCCTTCTAATGACACAATCAAGATTTTACCAATAATCCTCGTAGCAAGATGTTAGTGAAGTGAAAGCAATCGCAAAAAACACATTAAAAATTAAAAGTGAGCGCACATTAAAAATTAAAAGTGATGATGTAAGTGAGTGTAATCCATGAGTGAAACCCATGAGTAGATCCTTTTAATTGTTATATCTATTATGCGAAACCTATATACCACCAAGCTAATAGCTACTATGAGTATTGGCTAATTAACGTTCCGTAAAACATCGTCACTAAAAATATCAGGAAGGAAATTCGAACTTGGTGATTGGCCTTCGTGGGAAACTAGACCGAAAAGGTTAAGAACCTCTGCGATACAACATAGCAACGCGAAAGCAAACATTGCTAGAATGTATTCGCAACCAAGACGCCGAAAACACCCTGAAGTTATCTAGTCGAGGCGCCCCAAAAGTTTGTTGAAACAAAGACAGTGCCACAATGCATAAATACAACTATAAGTGTCTCAACGCAAAAAGAACCTGTACAAAGCAGATAATTCACAAAAAGAAAAATACAAGCAAACGAAAGCATTACATTATTGGAAAAGTCAGATTTTACCATTAAAAAGCATATTGCTGTATATGGTTGTGCAAAAACCTATTCATAGTTTAAAAGACAATCCTGATAATGTTCGCAGAAGGTGACATGGAACAAAGCAAGGTTTTCAGTTTCTGTTCTATTTCTTTCCAGAGCGCAGCCCCTCTATAAGAAATTATTTTTTTCCAGAATTTGTGTAGATTCTTTGTACAAAATAAGTTTGGTTGTCAGCGAATCCGGTATTGTAAGAATAAACATTAGAAATATTTTGAAAGAAATTGTCATAGATTTTGTGTAGAGCACCATGAGGTATTTTATGCATAAATTTTGCCAATTCAATCCGATAGATATCGTTTAGTTTCAACACATTAATATTTTTATATAAAGGAGTAACATCAAAACTGTAGGCTAATTACGGAACGTCATTATTCTTTACATATTATTATGCAAAACGTTCAAAGGTTGCAGGACGGAATTATTAGCTGTACCCCATGACATAATACAGTATTGTAAATGACAATAGACAAAGCTATATAACATTTTCAGAATGGCAAAGATTTCGTGCTGAGCTGAACTTTTGTCCTAAAATTGTTGCAGGTAGGTCTGATGCCAATCAGTAGTCGCCTTTAGCATTACCTCTACAGCTAATCTAGCGCACTTCATTTTCAGCCTAATTGACAAGTAGGCTACATTTTACGATTAAGTTTGCTGTTATGGAATTTATGCCGTCACTGAGCGCTCTGACCTAGCCTGTAGTTAACTACATTGTGAGTTTGTTGTAGCGTAATTTTGAGTCTTCTCGTAACTAATGAAATGAGCTGCACTCATTCATGAAAGCTTGTACGAAGAAAATAGTAACTTTTGCCCACAGTCTGCTGCTTATTCAACTTTTGTCCACAAGAAGCCCAATCTTGCCCATATTTAAACAAGAGCGTAAATACTTACGTGCGGTTTATGTAACACTGGGAACATATTTTCTGTATACAAACTTACTTATTAGAAGTTTCATATTAGTGAAATCAAACACATTCAGACTGACCAAATTTAGCAAAAAACGCATTGCATTTAATATTTTCATCCCTATCCCTGTGCAAGAAATGATTTATGTAAAGCCTATCCAAAAAATCACCCCAATGGACGTTTCTGTGTCGGGAACGATCGATCGAAAAACGTATCTGAAAAAATTTAGGGGGGGCTTCAGACATTTAGCCCCCCGCTGGATCCGCCTATGCAAACTCTTTTGAGCACGTTCCAAATCTGAGTTTGGTGAACATTTTGCGATACAAGGCCCAAACAGCGTTTTTTCGCCTGAAGAAAATAATAATTGCTTGGATGATTTGTGGCAGTAAGATGTCATGTTCGTTTAGGGTTGTTTGACTGGAGAAAACCGTTATGGACTTTCACCAATCCTACTGTATGTGGCACAGTGACAATGTTTATTTACATTGATTAATTATCTTGCCATTGTGTTTTCATTTATTCTAATTTTCACTGACAATTGGTTAATACAGTGTGGTCCAACTGCTTTTCACCTACGGACTATTTTACAAAAACAGGACAACTTGCGGGCCACTTCGACAAATGATGCATAAAACAAGAGGTTCACAAGATTTAAAAATAAAAAAGGGAAGGTAAGTGAGTACGTCATTGAAATTATTACACAATAACAAATGGTAATTTATTACAGATCCCTATCAGTGTGATGTCTGTGATCGAGGCTTCTCTGACACTATTGTCCCTTCATCAATACAAGACGGGTGGTAGCAAGTCGGAGACTATCACCCAGCCTTGCGCCTGCCATTCGGTTTCTGTTATTAGATTTGACTTGCTTCATCGTAGAAAATGTACACCAGGGGTCGGGGACAGGGGTCGGGGACCTTTTTGGCTAAGGGAGCCATGAAACCTACATATTTTTAATTGTATTTCGGTGAGAGCCATATAATATTTTTCAACACGTAATGCAAATACACCTAATGCATGGTGTTGCTGATGGCTTTGTAGTCTGGTAGATGGAAAGTTACGGAAAAATTTTCATTTGCAACAATCGTGTCAAGAAAATATCAAGCGAGCCAGATGCCGTCATCGAAAGAGCCACATCTGGCCCGCGAGCCATAGGTTCTATTGTGACGCAGTGTCACAATATGAATGAATTTATTGGAGTTTATTACTGTTTTATTTCTAAAAGTGATGCAATTATGCAAACCGATCTGTGTATCGCGGACTTGGAGATGTTGTTTACAACGCTGGGAATATTTGCCAACCACAGCGCAAGCCTCGTGACAGCACACATTGCGCTTGATGAAAAGCTTATGACGTAACATTTTCCGGCAAGAGCCGTACTCGCACCGCAGCTTTGTAGAACTTTAAAAACGCTTGTTACGTAAACCATGTCCTCTTCCAATAACGCACGTTTCGAATGAGCAACTCTCTGCAGATAGTCTGCCTTCGAATCGCCGTACCTTTTGTTCTGGTATCAATTTAATTTTTAACTGTGAAGTGATCAAAACAGGAAGTTCTGACCGGTGGTAATATTTCGCGAGGCCGTTCAGCCTTGCGCTACTGATGTTATGAAGTTCAATGGTTTATTCGATGCAGCAAAAGTACAGCTTTGCGACTTATAGTGAGAACAATAAAGCACGATGCAAGAAATATTTCTTATTTGTCAAGATGACAATGCCAATATGTGTCAATAGAAAGCTTCTTAGAATGAAGTCAACGGCAATACAGGAAATCAATAGCAACTTTAAAAAGAACAGTTACATCCCCAACAATATGTTCAGACCCTGGCTGCGGGGGTCTGCAACAGTTCCCTACCCCTGATGTACACGTATGTATTTCCAAACATCGAGCGCATTTTTAGTGCGAAGTCTTTCAGTTTGGGAAATCTATCTTTGCTGACAGATTTCCAGAAGCTCTCTACAGCAGTGTTTTTCAACCTTTTTGCTGCAGCGGAATCTTCTGCAAATGTTTGCATTGCTCATGGAACCCTATGCAATGATCCAAGTGTCTATATTGCTACAACGGCATAGAACTGTGGTTGCGAATCTCGTCCCAGGCAAATTCAGTCTGTTTCGGCGGAACCCCTAGCAGTCACTCGCGGAACCCCGGTTGAAAATCACTGCTTTACAGACTATTCTTACGCCGTTAATATTGTACATTTAAATTACCTACTGTAACGCATGCAACATTACAGAGAAAGCTCGCGGGCCTTCAAAATTCGGTCCACGGGCCTGTAGTTGGACCACACTGAATTATTTCTTTGCATGGTGGCTTGTTGCATTGTTTCCGCTTATTTTAATTTAATTTTTTTTTTAATTGTAAGGTTTTATAACAGACACGAAGTCCGTTCAGTACAAACACACAGAGTCTGCACAATACAGATAGATAAAACCAGACACTACAGAACGATTGATAGCAAGGTTGGAGGTAGAACAACAGGGTTACAGACACTTTCTTATCACTATTGTTTGCTAACCCAAAATAAGCCAGTATAGTCTCTACTTGTTGACTGAGTCATGTGAAACAATAAACAAATCAATCACTCAATATGCTTTTTTCTCAAGCACCTACGCTAGAGACAGACACAGGCAAGCAGGGGTATTGTGGTCCACTCACCATGAAATACTGTATTTTATAACAAATGTAATCAATATTTCAGTGCGTTTAGTGAAACTGAAGTTTCGCCTTGGATTGCCTCGGCGTGACCCATTTGTTGACCCATCGCCAGGGCCGGATTTACCAATAGGCATATCAGGCCTCAAGATCCAAGGGGGATCCAGCAAACTGCGGTACGCATAAAGTCAATTACCAGTAAAAAATAAGTTCGATAAATATTCGTCGAAAATTTCATGAAATTTAGTTTTACTCGCTTAATCAGATTTCGTGTTTATAACACCAAGTTCTTCTAAGTTGCATGCAGATTATACTGTCGTCATACTCACAGCTCCGTTGGCTGTCTTTACTGGTCGTACTGATTGGTACGTGTGAATCAGGCAAAAGAACTTTTGCTTGTTCGTGCCTGATCTGCACCTGACCAAAGGTTAACGTTTTATTGCAGATAAGAGGTATGTATCCTACAACAAAAACGTAGTAAAAAAACAACGTTATGTGCCTACCTTTTAATAATAGTGAGATCGACTGACTTACACTGACTTAAATTAACAATGCTTGACCCCGAAACTAAACTATTGCTGTAGAGACTACTGATTTATTTCAGGATGTTTGATCAAGGGTAGGATATCACTGAAAGTCAACGTGTAACACATTAACAATTAATATTATCACAGGGCTCCTTATGAGCCTGAGCAATACAGTAGTTTTGTTAGCGTTTTTATTACGTAAAGTTCGTTTAATATTGTAGAATTAAATATGATTTAAAAGTCGCAGTGTCCCAGGAGAGGTTGTCCGCACTGAGAATTCTGTGGATTGAGAGTGACTAACTGCTAAAGAAATTTTGATGAATTCGTAGATGATTTTGCTGTGAAAAGGGCCAGGACAAAATCTTTTTATTTGTTCACTGTGCTATGATCAGTCTTACTAGTTAAATGCAGTACCGCATTACGGTAGCGCGGAGCCTTTTGCATATTAAGAGCGCGGGGCCCTAAGTCAAAAATACACTTGAACAAGTGAACAACTGTTAAATCATAAATTCTGTGGGCATCCATGTGACTACCATTAGGCATACTGAATTTCGTAGGAACGAAATACCTGGCACTAAATAGCAACTGGTGGATTTTATGTGCCACCTATCTTTTTTACCAAAAACGTATATACGTATCTTTTCACCAAGAAGGAATACATGACTATACAACTCACTAGCACAGTACAGAGACAGTAATTAATGCTTTCAGACTCATCAACAAATTTGATCATTGCTATGCCTAGACAGTGTATATGGGTCGAAGACTTGAAGTCGAATTTCAGTAGCAGTGAACCTTTTGCATTCTCTAGGCTTTGCCTAGCGAGTTTGTTTATGATACTGGTAGTGTCTATTTCACATAGAACATCATGCCCTTTAGAATCAGGTTGTTCAGCTTGTTTTGTCTAATGGTGCTCCTTCGTTGATTCTACCATCTTAAATTTAGAAAACGACCGTTCTCCACTACAGTTGTTCACCATGAGAGTTAAACAAATGCACAAATCATTTCCCTTATTTGTAAAAGAAAACTCCTAGTACAACAACATTCTTAAATGCCATTCATAGCACTACAATCAAGCAATATCTCGAAATTGCAGCAATTTGGCCTCATTGCTTGAGTGGTCCCATTATGTTGCAAATAAGAGTAAAGTATCTTAATTTGCAAATCACAGTAGTCTAATGTAACAGCACTCAACTGACACCTTTTGCTTAATCAGGGGTGGATAGCAGGGGAGGCGAAAGAGGCGGTCGCTTCGGGCCCCTCTTATAGAGATGCCGTGAGGGCCCCCTTTTGAGAGTTTCGCACTTATTTTTTGCATTGTTTTGTTAAATAGCTTATAAATCACTCTAGCTAGAGCCACATTTAAGCTCTGAAGCAAGTGATATGTTTTGTCAAAATAAAGCAAAAATTGTATGCAAATGTGCCAAAAGGGGCCCCTCAACAACTTTAATGTGTACACAAAGAACAATTTAAAATATTCAAACAATTTGCAAAGTGAAATGAACTTTCACGCAGAAGCAAATTACCAGACAAATGAAAAGTTTGACTTGCTTTCAGCGAATGAAGTTTCTGTATAGCAAATGTAAAACAAAGGGCCCCCTTTCTGAGAGTTTGCCTCGGGCACCGAAATTCTAATACCAACCCTTGCATATAATAAAGAACAAATTTAACAGAAAGGACCGCGGGGCCCCCAAAGGCGTGGGGCCCGTAGCAATTGCTACATTGGCTACCATTGTTAATACGGCACTGGTTAGATGTTTGTAGTTTTTTATTTCCTAATTTCAATAGTGACAGCACAAGGAAAATTTTGAACCTCATACTAGGCCCGTATCCAGGCTATTAAGGTTTGGAGGGGAAAATACGGTGTTAGGAGAGAAATTTTTTTTTGTTGTATGTTTAAAACAAATTTTTCTGGGCACAACACAAATTAGGGGACACAAAAAGTAGTTGCGGGGAAACTGCCTCCGAACGCCCCCGTGGCTACGTGCTTGCCTCATACTGTATGCTTTCACGCGACGGTTTCGTTGATTCTTTGCAATGTGAAAAGGCAACACACGAATCGTGAATCTAGCTTGCAGGCATTTGGGTGCGTTTTTCTTGACGTATTTTGCAAAAAGCAGCAACTTCTGCTTGTGACTACGGCATGTGAGAAAGATTTTCACAGCCGTGGTAAGCTAATTGCAACGCGGTCCTCACTCCCTCATGCTTCAACGCCTTTATGCCGCCACACACAGGTGCAGCGTGTTTTGCTTAAGGAAATTGTATATTTGGAGCGCCTGTTGAGCACAGATAAGAAAAAATAGATGTGAAACTTATAACATTCGTAGACCATGTGTTTGGTCAAATATTTAACCGTTGCGCTGTCGGTTGTTTCGCCTATGGAGATTAAAAATCCTGTTCATACCAGCCAAGCACTATTCACAATTCCGTGTCATTGTACGTTGAAGGCAGCAACGAATGTAGTCATCGCGGGGAACTCTAGCAAGGGTTTAGAAATCTTTTAGTGAGCGTACTTGGATAGCGTTCATATCGTCATTTTCGGCTTTTCTCAAATTGATTAACGCTTTCCCATTTTCCCTTCGCGACAATGAGAGAAAGGGTTTCACAAGTGGATTAGCCTAGGGCCTCGCATGAGATAAATCCGGACCTGTCCATGGCGAACTTTGTTTGGGTCGCAACCCATACTCTAGGAATCACTGGTGTAGATTGTGTAATGTACTGAAGATTACGCTGAATCAATATGGCCTACCGGTTCATCAGATTTTATGGCTTTTGCTTACAAATTTTCAATCGAACTGTGTTGATGACAACAAAACCGCTAGTTTTAAGACAGAAATAAAAGTATGTTGGTTTTACTGAAAGCTAATATATTGAAAATAAACTGCGATGCAGCAAGCGCTAATATAAGTCCGCGGAAGTACATAACTAACCTGTTTAATTTCGAATCCTACTTTGAAAGTACGCCTCTGTGACGTAAATTGAAAAAGTATAAATGTGGAAAGCAGGGTTGCCAGATTGGATTATTTTGGAATAAATACTGTATAGAACTTTTCGACATTCTGGGACCTCGGTATTTCTTTAACTTGCACCTTATCGATGGTGTTATTGGATTTTTTGTGTTTTTTTGCTGAAAAGAATGTAAATAACAGTGGAAGGGCAGAGGTGTAGTGCTAAAAAAGAAGTGTGGGAACACACCCAAAAAACTAGCCATTTTCAGCAATACGTCAAACCAGGGTTTTTGTGTAATATTTTGTTAGGAACCCAGTTTGGATCTGTAGGGACCCGATTTCTCTGATTCTAGGAACCCGATTTTCTCTGATTTTATAGACCCGATGATAATTTTCTCTGATTCTGGGAACCCGATTTAAAATTCTAGGTACCCGAATCGGGTCCTTAAACCCCTTAAAAAAACCTGGTCAAGCTAATTTTGAAATCAGTATTACTGTATTTAATAAAGTATTTCATTACACTTTCATTACATTACAAACAAAAATATTAACAGTTTTTAGGGTGCTACGCAAGCAGGGACGTAATGAAGTTAGACCACGCCCTGGGCAATGAAGCAAGTTTGGCGCCCCCATGTTCGAACCTGAAGTCTCTTGGAAGGAAATTTACTGTACTGAAGAAAGTACTTGTGAAATTGTTGAGACTTTTCTGCGCCCCCAACAGACATTTGGTGTCCCCCGCAGTGATTCGGCACACCCATAATGATCCGGCGCCCGGGGAATTGTGCCCCCTTTGCCACCCCGTCGTTACGGCCCTGTACGCAAGAGATAACTTGCCAATTATGGAATGTCTGGAGGCAGGCCCGTAAACAGTTTGGGGCACCAGCGGGGGCGAAGAGTTTTCTGGGAGGGGCCCAAATTTTTTTAAATATGTCCAATAGTTTTGAACTATGTCCAACACATTTTTCCAGGGGGCGAAAAGTTTTTAGGGAGGTTTATCCCCCTACTCCCCCTTAATTACGGGCATTTTTGGAGGTACACACAAGAAATTTGAGTTAAATTACAGTAAATATTTTTGAGTTAGGTCATTATGAATAAAATGTGAGAACGCGTTCCCGCTCTACTACACACCTGTGTAAGAGTCATAAATAGGTGTTTATTTATGGTGCCACTGCCAAGGAACACTGAACAGTGCCGCGATAAGACTATTTGTTCGCTGTCATCTCTATTATCTGGTTTGTTCCAAGCACTTCAGTGCGCAGGCGGTTGATGATCTCGTGGAAAATTTGTTTATTATTTCGCCAAAATGCTGTTGATCATATGTCACGCAAGTCGCCACATAAAAGCCATAGTTTGCACATGTCATGTAGTGGTTAAACGGGAAAGTTTTATATTTAGTCAGTATTTGCAAACAGTAGGAACCATGGATTTGTTATGTTCTCCATGGCAACCAAAAATGCACAGTACTTGGCATAGGTGTAGGAGCAGGTAATTTTTCGTGGAAAGAATAATTTGCCCGAATTTCTCCAAATTTGCCCGAAAAACTTTCATACGAAAAACTTTCGCCCTTCAAATTTTTTGTAGCTGTTGGTACACTATATTTTTCTCTACCATATTGCCATAGACTTGAAAATAAAAAATTTTGGTCTTGAAATTTGGTTCTTAACAACCCAACTGAAAAAAGTACGCTAGGTGTTGCAAGAACATTGTCAGAAGCCAGCTGACTCAGTATTCCTGAGCATTTGCCTCTTATTTCTGACGTTTTCCATTCACATTTCAGCTGTTGCTGTCAAAGAATCATAAATCTAGCCGTGGTGGGTCTAAAGCTACTTCCTTCTCTGTACACATGTATGTGGCATGTACCATATTATTTATATTATGAATGACTATGCCGTGCCGTACACCTTTTTAATTTGTCAGGTCCAAAGGAAAATTTGAGCAGATCGATTTTTCTAGTCGGCTTAGGCTATGAGGTAATTTTCTTTCCTTTGATTGCCTCAAGCTTATTGTCTCTTGAAGAATGATTGATACGTTTCGGTGGTGTGATATGTTGTTAACGGCTTTCCATATGTGGCGGTCACGACTGACCGCACGTGAAGCAAGTTGTGCCACGGAAGCACACTGAAAACAGACAGCACGCTAAGATCTCACTGTGATCTTGGCGAGTGACCTCCATGCAACTTGTGAACTTGATAAATGTTTGATTGTGCTTGCTAGTTGTTTCCCCCCGGGGGGTAACGCAGAGATATCTCGGTGAGTGAACTGTATTGCTGCTGGAAGCCGTGGGTGGCTGAACGTGTTGTGTGCTCCGTTTTCGAACGTCTCGCCTCTTGGCAACTTAACCTTAACGGTTCAAGGTCTACAACCACCCGGACAAGTGCCACCTAAGACATATTCAATTCTCTACGTTTATTGCCATTACAGCCAATTAAATTTCACAAGGTGCTACGCTTTCATGTCACAAATTTTGAAATCACAAATGTTTATAACAAAGTTTTTTCGTCCTCTGACCACTTTTAAGAACCATCATTACAGCTTTAATACTTTTGGGTGGAGACTTTCGTATCGATGTCATTACATCTTCATCAACATTCTCAAGTCAGTGCACACTTTAATTATTTATGAGCCATTTCAGTTTTTCACAATATGATTCTCTCATGAACATATGGGATCGTATTCATGCCAAGCATAATCAAACCGTTTCCTTCCGTGCATTTTGTCTTCTGTATTTGCCGCTTCGACAAACAAATAGCCGATGCCTGAACTACAGGCATCGTCAGTACTATATACTCTCCGAGTGGAAGGTCTTAAAGACTTGCAAAGACTCCTGGATTCTTGATAATATGACTCGAATTCTACAGCACTGCAAAATTTAAATACAGCAAACTGCCCGCCTTCAAGCTTCACTCAATAAAAAACTTGTGCATTGGGCGATTGTATTTAGCAGCAGGTACTACACATCGGATGAGGCAACTTATTTACAACAAAAAGTTACAAAGAACGTAACAAGATGCCCAAACTATCTGAAATATAAAACATGATGAAGACAAATGTTAGCTAAAAATGAAACCAAAAAACATGGGAATTTGGAAACCAATTTTAGACCTAATATGAAGCAGGCAGATTTCATCGGTTTTTCAAAATTCAGTTTTGGGACGCTTTTCGATCCATGCTGCAATTTTCGGACGTTCTGCGACCGTTTCCAAAACGCTTTTTATTTTCGGAAAGTGGTCTCCTATTGGGAACTTGGCAAATATCGTGAACAAATCACATATGGGAAGAACTGCGAAATCCAGGAAGGTGGGATCCTGCAACAAACCAGAAACGCTTTTAAAAATTTCTTTATATCCAGTGGTGTATCTATGCCAGTGGTTCTCAAACTTTATGAGATCACGTACCACCTGATGTTTTTTTAATGTTTGAGTGTACACCCCTGGTTTCAGAAGAACGTAATTTGCTCAAAATGTACTTAAGATTAATATAACAAATAAACGAATTAGCAACATTAGCACAACACAGAAACGAATTAACAAAGCTTTTCGAATATGACAGGAAAGCTGCTCGCGTACCACCTGAAAAGCTCTCGCGTACCACTAGTGGTACGCGTACCACACTTTGAGAACCACTGATCTATGCAAACTGGCGCCCATGGCAAAGTTTAAATGTGCGCCCTTTTCAATAATTTAAGTATTAGACTTAGGCACAGTTTTGTGAAAGATAAACCATGAAGATAATAAATGGTTTGAAACCGAAAGCATGTGTTTACTTTTGACTGAAACTTTTCAGCAAATAAAATATAAATTATCCATAAGGGCCATAACATACTTCTACACTCGTTGATTTATATTATAAGGAATATCAAAACATTCAGGTAATGAAGTTATCATAATGTATACATAGTATTGGCTGACCAAATTGTATATCTTACACAAAATCACACAACATATTGCAGCTGGAAACGAAAATTTCTTTTGAAACGAAGCGAATTAGATGTGGATGGTATAGTAAGTTATTTAATGCAATACATATTTTACTTGTGTTCGAAAGACACAATTACATTGAAACATTAATATAGCCAGCCCTTTCTTGTTTAAACAGCACAACACGTTGCTTAAAACAACACTTTTCCCGACTTTATCGAAGCAAATTCTTTTATGATTTCATCAAAGTCAACTTTCTCTGTTTCGTCCCTTCCTGTACTCAAAGCTAGATCGTACAATCTCTCCTGACTCATATAGTCTCGGAGGTAGGAAAGAATCAGTTTCTCTCAACTTGGAATAGATACTGCCATCGTCAGCATTATTTTCAAAACAATACCAAGATTTGGAAAGACACTTTCATCACCATATTCAACTGTGAAATGGATGTCAGGAGATTCTCAGGGCGCGATAATTTCAAGTTACACGACGTAATACCGGTACTATAGCATTTTGCAATCTAATATTCTCGTATAATTGATTGCCATCTACGTCTGAACAGTACGAAGCCTTTATTTCTCACAAATAGATTTTAGTGTTTAATAGTCAGGACCGTAATTTTAGTGCTTACCAGTCAGGACCGTAATAAAGGCCTTGGACATCGAACAAAAACTCAATAAGGTTTCTTCGTTCGTGCAGTGTGCCAAGAAACTACTCAAGAGGTTAAGTTGCTTGCTTCTAAGTGCACATAAAAGGACTGCTGACAGAATCAACCCGTTGTTTTTTCAGGTTTTGCTCTTTTCTCTCAAAAAATTATCTATTTTTATCAGAGTTTACTGGGGTTAGTTTGCAAATGACGCTCCAGTTTATTGTCTTTGAATGATTCATTGCTCAGTACTTCGCCGCAGATTACACATTGGTTTGATGATACCATTGTCAACTAGATGTATAAATTTTAAGTATCCGGTTTTGTATTTTCTCTTAGTTCCCATTGCTAGCTGGAGCTGAAAACCAAAGACAGATAGATAAAGTTTTAAATTATATTTTCGCTGCTCGTCTCAAACCTAGCTAATGCACAAGTAGAACCTTTCTTTTCTCTACCAAAATACTACTCAGCCAGAGCAATCGTATCACCATGCTTTTTACCTCGCTGCTGTTTCACAAGAATGCACAGGAGTGTATGACGTATTAAAGAAAACAGTCAATCTAACCATAAGCATCAAGTCACAACAAAAATGATTTATGCTGTTATTTTTTGCTACTCATGTTGTTATTTTGTAGCGTTTGCCACCAGGTTTCAAATCAAGCAAATAAGTTAGTTCTTCTGGCGATTTTTATTATTAGCTGACGTTTCGCCCACCTATTCAAGTGGGCTTCCTCAGGGCAATGTTTTTTTAACCACGTGTAACATGCACCTTACTATTAACAAAAAACAATGAGCAGCATGACGTACAAAGACAAAAAACGCAAAACTGACCATCACGTTATAGGAATGGCTGACAGTATGCCATAGAAAAATCGTAGAAGTGTAAAATGAAAACCGCTGGGAGATGATGAAGTACAACAACACAATAAATGGCGTAAAACCTACATAAAAATGCACAAAGATAGTTAAATAGCGTGAAGATATGGGATAAAATAGAGAACAGCTAAAGTGTAAGTAAGTTTTACTTTATTTATTGTGTTGTTATACTTCATCATCTCCCAGCGGTTTTCGTTATACACCTCTACGTTTTTTTGTGACATGCTGTCAACCATTTCCATAACGTGATGGTCGGTATTGCGATTTTGTCATCACGTGTCGTAAACAGTTATCATATACGCATCTTTTAGAATCTTTGTATTTTAATTTAATTTAAAAACTAACACTGTGAACGATAAAAGCGCAAGCTTCCTGGGCATCTATTACAAGGTTTTGAAACATGAACGAAGCTTATCCGTTACCGAACCTCCTTGAGTTTGCCTTCATTTTTGACCGCCTATTGTGCCTGTCAATTTGCCAACTCCCACCACGCAAGTTTTACACTTTAGCTGTTCTCTATTTTATCCCATATCTTCACGCTGTTTAAACATCTTTGTGCATTTTCATGTAGGTTTTACGCTATTTGTTGTGTTGTTATACTTCACCATCTCCCAGCGGTTTTCATTTTACACTTCTACGATTTTTCTGTGGCATGCTGTCAGCCATTCCTATAATGTGATGGTCAGTTTTGCGTTTTTGTCTTTGTACGTCATACCGCTCATTGTATCTTGTTATTAGTAAGCTGCATGTTAAACGTGGTTAAAAAAAACAACATTCCCTGAGGAAGCCCACTCGAATAGGTGGGCGAAACGTCGGCTAAAAATAAAAATCGCCAGAAGAACTAACTTATCTGCTTAAAAATTATTTAATTTTTACAGATGTAAACTACTGTAGTTGGCGACCCAACCAAATTAAACGGCGGCTCACTTTTGGTCGCGACCCTGAGGTTGAGAAGCACCTCTTTCGTTTGAGCGAGTTCTTTTATCCACTGCTTGGCCGCGCTAGATTTCGGGGCAGGTGTTGAGCAGCCATTCGGTTGTCTCAGAAGTACTGTTTTAGAGTTATTGCTTGCTTGATATTTTTCACAGCGTATACGGCTAGCGGTGCAGGAGTAGCTCAGGCGATTTTTCCGTCATTTTGTGTAATCGTATCGGATTTGTTATGCAGATGATTCAAGCCGCCGTATCCGGAACCGTGCACATGTAATAATGATAAAAAACGGTGGATTTAGAAAAAAATGACATTTCAAATCTCTTTGCACCACAACGACCCCCACGCTATTTTCATGAAGTGTTATGTTTGTAGCGGAAGCAAACTCCCTCCGCATGAAAATGGGAATTGAAACCGGTTGACAGACAACACCCTAGCTTTGCCTTTGGGTAAGAAACACGTTAAGTGAATTTCACCACAGTTCAATTTTTTGTTCTTCTTCATTTTGTGCTAACTGCGGACTCATTTCAGCGGCTTTTATAAAAGCAGCGTTCTCAGAAATGCGTGCTTGAGCCCAAGTCATTCAATCAGCCTGTAGGTTAGGATTAGTGGAGGTTCTTGAGTGCACTGCTTCTTGTTGTTTCGATCAAGTACTTGCAAGCCAGATTGAGGGGTTCATTAACGCAACATTTCACATATTATTAACCTGGTCGCGAACGCGGGTATTTTTTTATAGCGAGCGCGAAGTTTGTTTTTAAAAGCTTGTAATCACCTTGCCAAACACGTATGGGCCGCCGGAAGATTTGATTTGCTCTTCCAGTTTCTTAAGCACCGGTTCAAGTTCTTCTTTCACCAGCTTTTCCAACAATTCAGCCTGCAAAAAACTGACAACTTCATAAAGTTTTCACTGAAACAACGCCTTTCCATGTTTCCAAACTATCTTTCAAATCAATTGATCAAGCCCGCCAACTTCCAGCATTGATTATTACACTGACGCTTCTTAACCGTTTCGTTATACCTAAATGTCACGTATTGAGGTAAGGCGAGTGTTTTGAAATTTTACTGCATCAAGTTTCAGGCGGTTTATCTACGATGCTGAGCGGTCACCAATTCATAAACCTGAAATAGGAGCCATAGCAAGCAGGACCTTAGCCATGGGCACTAAAATGTAGCGAGCGAGAACCCCTAGAAATTTTAGCCACACACTGGTAGCGACGTTTCAGAGTTTGTTGGATCACTTGAATACAATAGCAAGAACTGGAATAAATTGCAATCGTGCGATTTGCATAACAACTACTTCGCATACGATGTTTTCAATCCACTACTGCATTGAGTTCATTGCATAAGGACAATGTGTGATTACGGTATAACACAAGGCTCGCCAGTGGTTAGCACCGGGCTTCCAATCGAAAATGATGCTCTTCGTACGTTACTATTTTTGTTCTCAATTATATTCTAAGCATTTCGCAAGGAGAGTTGGCAATTTTCGCGAATTGTCGGAGTAAACGCCAAGAACAGTGTTTGTCCATCTTTTTCAAGTTGAAAAACTTGCAAACAGCAATTTAACAAGAAGTCATGTCATGGGTATATACTTATAGAGTACAGGTATGAGGTCATGTTGTGATGTAGATCAGTGGTTTTCAACCTGTTCCATGCAGCGGCCCATTTTGCAACCCAATTCAACCTGATGACCCCTTCTGAAAATCTCCAGTCAGGCACATAAAATGCAGTTGTGTTTGCAATGACTAAAAAATAGAAAATCACAATAACTACATGATTCACAATAACTCCAAAAATCACAAAAATCACCAAGTTGAACAAAGACTCATTTATTAAATTCATGCACATGGCAACATCACCGAGAGAGACCCGTGACGTATACAAATCAATCCACTGCACAACTCATTGAAAACTAGAATAACTCGCAAGTTAGCTACCGCAATCAGATATCTTAATTTACAAACACAGCACATTATTTACGTCACAAAGTTATTCGTGCGTTGCCAAACGCAACAGTAGTGTAATCGTCATAATCACAGTCGCACTAAAAACTTTTGTAATGGTCATAATCACGCTTCAAACAATTTTGACTGATAAACTAGGCTACCATTTTTGCCAGGTGATACTATTATTTTGGCTACGACAAAAAGTGGTTCCATATACGAAATATAAAATATAGAATTACGAATATTTTTATCAGAAGCTCTTGTGACACCTAGAAAAAAGGCAGACGACCCCCAGGTTGAAAAACACTGATGTAGATGAACAAACACTCGCATTAATTGAACTATAATTTGCCACACAAATTTCGTGTTTTGCAGTGCGCATGTTTTGTCATCTGTTGTTTAGTTAATGTCTGTAAGCATAGTCTTTTGTGAGGCAGAGTGATGTCACGGTAACGTCATCGGGACCTGAAAAATTTTTGTCCAGTGGCATTTATTAGTATCTTTTAAAAGGAGCTAGGCGAACATCCCAATCTTTAGACCCCCTAATTACTAGTCATCTAGCGTTAGCGGTTGTGAAGGTATGTCCAAAAATCGATAATTCTGGCAAAATTTAAATATTTGGAATTTTCCATTCGAAATTTTTCCAAGGTCCCGATGACGTCACCATTACTACCTCGTGACATCATTCTGCCCACAAATAAAATCAAAACCAAAAATTCCTAATTTTTGGAAAATCGAAACTTGAAGATATCCCGCATCTTCAGACGGTTGGATTAGCTCTCCAGCTCTTTCGGTTGGCGAGTTATGGCTGAATTTGTCCGAGACACAATTGGGGCTCGCAGTTGAGCTCACTACTTAACTGTAGTAGTGAGCACACTTTTTTAACGCAAACCATTTGATAGTTTTTTTACATGAACACACAGTAAATAATTTTTTTAAACCTTTTTTGCTTCATCTTTTTCTTGATGTGGAAACTTCGCTGGGATTTCACAGAGGGTTTCGAACCAAACATCAGCCTTGGCCGCTGCCAATGAGCACCCTCCATCAAGCTTGAATTCCCGAGCCAGGTACCGTACTATGGCTCTACTGTTCGCAAGTGGTTCCCCGTCGACAAATAGCACCGGCATTTTGCCGAAAGGCATTTCTTTGAAAAATAGTGCTTATTACCACGTGATTATATAGAAGATTTTAACTACCAACTCAAACAATAAAAAATATTTACAGAAAGAACATATTTAGGAAAAGCGTAGAAGAAAGTGCAAAATCACCACTTCCACCTTTCTTACTAAGCAAGTCAGTTTCGCAGGTTCAAAATATTTTTTCACTCGTGTTGCATATATATTTGAATAAATTGCAGAAAACCTCGGGATAATTTCCTGTGAAGTCCAGCGAGAAATGTAAAGACTTGTACACTACTATGCCATCGTGCCCTTTCGTCTCATACATGAACGTAATTAGTTGAAAAATATTTTACATACAAAGACAAACAGAATTACCTTCGTCGCTTAAGTATAGTCTACAAACTAACATGCAAATTGTGGGTCCAATTACATTGGATAGACTCGCGAAAATTAATTAACCCGTATCAACGAACACAAATTTGATCAATGAAACACAAATTTGATCAACGTTCTGAAGCATGCAAATATTTGTCGGCCAATCCAACGCACCGTTTTAACTTCAAGCAACCGAAAATATTGGGAAGCATCATCGGTCAAAAGAAACTTCACCTACTCGAGTCTTTTCTGATACAGGAACACCAGCCAGATCTCAGCGTCGGTGGTTCATCTATCCCCCTACTCCTTTTTAACACATAATGGTATCTACAACCATGGGCTTCTGGATCTTTGAAATTTCAGCAAAAAAAGGTTGGCTTCTTAATTTCGAGTGGGAAAAAACAAATTCACCACTTTTGGGCCCTCCTCTGGAAAAATGCCCTAGTGGCACCCCCTGGAAAAAATCCTTCCGACGCCCATGTCTATGGCGTGATACAGTACGTATGCCTTCAAATTGCAACTTATTTTTTCTTTCTTAACTGTTGCATTTTATTTATTCTTGATGATGACTTATGACTAAGCTGAAACGTTCAATAAAATAATATATTCGATAATTGTGGCTATATTGTTCGCAGTAAGAATCTACAGGAACTCCGTGCATTGCCTACAAAAATGCAGAAAACCAGTTAAGTGCATTTTATGAAACTTGCTCCTTTCATTCTCACAAGGGAAAAAATCCAATTTGTGAGACACTGGCTATCGTAAGGAATCCTTGCACAGCAAAGAATCACGAACTGCGATCTTATCAGAATATATATTTCTTTTAGTTGTAAGGCAAAGAATCATCTATTATACGAATAGATTCATCCGCTTAGTGCGCTTATTTATTTCAAAAACATTTCTAAAATCTTGACAACAGTGAACGCATACCATGTAGTTTTTTCATCGTGACCATGGAAAAAATTTCAGAGTATTCTATAAGTGCCGTAACAGAACTCTACAACATACCTGACTTGTGTTTCTGCCATTCTTCCCCCGCGAAACGGCAGTCTTCGTAATCAACACTAGCTTCAGCAAACAATAACCTAGCCATTTCACCCAAACCACGACCGTTAAAGTAACAAAATTTATATGACGGCATCTTTTCCGTTTAATTTGAACGACTAGATTTTTTTCAAAACGTTCTTTTGTGAATAACCTGTAACCACAAAATTTCATAACTTCACATTTAATGATGTTGCTCTGCAAACCTTAGACAACTCTTGGCAAAAGGCGCAGGAAGTGCAGCAATGGGCATGTTTTAGAAAACAACGGTGTGGTTACCACCTCACTAACACGTTCAGGCAAAATTGAGTGACACGTACAGGCAAAATTGAAAAGTACGTCATACTTTCAAACGTTTAGCTGATACGGTTGCCGCGGGTTTGTGCCCCTTTCAAAGGATCTTGCATGCAAGTAACTCATTCGCTGGATCTTGTGCGGCACACGTGACAAAACTGCGATTACAAGAGCCTGCCACGTTGTGCGACTGATCAATGCTGTCGCTGTTTGCACGCGCTCTCCGCAACCAGTGAAAAACCGTCGACGACACATTCTAGTCGTCAACTGCGGAAAATGCTTCATACTGGTTAACGCTGTTGTGCAATGGATCTGAATACACTATGTGCAATGAAGTAGATTCACACGTTTCTCATTCCATGGGAGAAACCAGAAACATCACTGAAAAAGTCAGAAACTGGTACCCATCGCTCCAATGCACATCATTTTCTTGAATGGAAACATCTTCCTGTTGTGCTTATTGTGCGCGTTTAGTTCAAATTTAAACGAATTACTTTTCATCTGTTGAAGTTCTACCATTCTTATTAGTTGAGTGCATGAAACATTCCTTGGACTTTTGACGGTCATATCTATCAAAACCTTTTTAGTTGACAAGTCCAACACATTCTGAGATACAGTGGCCTAACTTTTATTCTAACTGAAGTAAAATCTTGCACAACAACGACATACTTAGAAACACACAAAATCGTTATAGAAATTTCTCGAAACCGAAAATGTCGCGTTATCTAACCAAATTCCAAAAAATTGAAGATTGCTTTCGCTTGTCAGCATCACAAAACGGTTTGTTTTTCGGCAGTTCTGCAATTTTGTGATTGCTTGCTTCACAAAGTAAACCCATGCAAGGCATTCTTCGAGACCTATTTGCAAATTACACAATTTCCTGCGCTGCAATATCAAAAATGGTAGTATAAACTTTTGAAACACGTTAATTTGTAATCATCATCAAACTGCTATGCATTAATATCTTGTCTATGGAATACTGTACTTTGCCCATGCTATTCACACATCAGGGCCACAACTTTAGACACCCCCGGTATGTTTCAATTTTTCAGGACTTTCGAGCACAGCAGGGAAACAGCCTATCTGTCGATATATTCGTATGACGTCGAAAATTATCAAATTTTTGCGTGTCGCACAAGCACTTCGTAGGGACTTTCGGATAAATCCAAGAAAAAGAGTATGTATGGAGCGTGTAGGTTCTATTACAGCAGTGTTTCCCGACCTTTTCAAGACACCGACTATTTTCGGACCAGTAAAAATCTTCCCTTTCTCAAGGTACCGTAGACTACTAGAATAGTACAAACAGTAGTGTTAGCAAATTTGGGCTAATGACCGCATTGACAAATTCCAATTAGAACCTTGTGTCTGAGTTTGTGTCACAACTTTGTCGAAATAAGGGCCTATGGTCGTCAACGCACACCTGATGACATCGTCTGCTTGTTGGTTTAATCTATAGCTAGTGTTGACAAATCAGTTTTACAAGAGTATGTGTTTAGAAAAGGAAAAATTGCTTTCGTCGTCTGCGAACACGGATCAGAGAGCCGAGAGGTTTGGATACAGTGAAGGGACATTCACCTGAAATTGAGTCAAAGAAACCACAGCTGTCGACTTTGCAGCTCATTCAGCTGTTTAGCAATGCAGCCCTATTTCACAGTGAATCTGTAGCGCTAGTTACCTCAAAAGGACTTCGCATCCACTTGCAGTATATGTTTTGGTGTAATTGCAGGGAGGGACATAGGCGTACGGGAAGGCTTTTTTACTGGAGGGGGAAGTTTGCCCTGAAAATAACAATTTGCCCAAAAAACTAACTTTTCACTTTAATCCGAATGGGACCTGACACCTTATTTAAATCTGTTCTATAGGTTGAATTCGTTTATAACGACTTCCTCTGTAACGTCAATTCGCCGGTAACGTTACATTTTGTTTGGTCGTGATGGTATCTTCTACATGCATTTTAATTCGCTTATAATGTCAATTCGGCAATAATGTTCTTTATGCAATCCCCTAGAGGTGCCGTTATGGGCAAATTCTGTAGTTACTTTGCTTGTTAACTCAAACGGTTGAAGTTCCTTGCGTGTTGTCTTCTCCCAGAAAAAAAAATTTACGGTACTTGCTTTTAGTGATGCAAATATGTACGCGACTTCGATGACAGAACGCAATGTTTTAAAAGCGACGGTTCCGGATCGTATGGTCTGACTCCCTAAACCTGCCTGTGTTATCGCTGCTGTGCGCTTGAGCAAGGCACTTAAAGACGCGCACTCAAAGGAGACAAGCAATCTGCACGTCCGTGCTGCCCGCTTCAAAAACTCCTGTTAATCAAAAAAGTCTATCATCTTAACACCCTGC